>CZCA01000443.1_pt1 | contig 39483 bp, 33 predicted proteins | sample 591981 | NCBI WGS metagenome assembly CZCA01 (sample SAMEA3556810, study PRJEB10932) | anaerobic digester metagenome | reverse complement strand
GTCTATATCATTCGTCTCCGCCTGTCAAATTTGCATTTTGTCGTTTGCACTAATTTCTTTTTCGCTTCCGACAGATGATCTGGTTTTGCTTCTGCTCGCCAGACTCGCTTGCTTTCCTGACAGACCAATCTTTGCGCTTCTCAAAGTGCTTTGGCGCCTGCTAAAGACTCACTCCACCGCGTCGAGGGTCATTCGCCACTCGCTCAGTTTTGCTTGCCTTCCTCACAGGCACAAAAGGAAATGTTACTCATTCTCCCGCTTCCCGTCAAATCTGGCATGTGAAAAATGACACTAAGTTCTGTGCCAGACAAGGAAAGTCTTTATCATCATCACCCTCCACCCAATCGGGGCAACTTCACATGTCAGCAAATGACACTCCAATCTGTCAGCGCATTGTCATTGTCTATCCCGAATGGTCGATTTATAATGACTGCCGGGAATGGCGGAGTTGAGGTGCAACCCAATGAACATTCCTCTCGTACTGCAACGAGAGTCCGTAATCCAGAACCAGAGATAGCTTCCAGCGTCTCTGCCCAAGGCCGAATGGCTGGATGCGCTCACGCTCGTTGAATATCGTATCGACACAGCACGCTCTTACAGACAGATCAGGGAGGACAACCAGATGGCGTCTCTATTGGACAAAATTTCCGTCTTGATTTCGGCAAATCTTCATGCACTGGTAGACCAGGCGCTCAAAAGCAATAGCCTTGCCGTCATCGACCAGTATGTTCGTCAGGTCGAGGAGAATCTCGAAGACCTGGAAGACGCTGCCGCCACAGTAGGCGGTGAAGCGAAGTCGCTCAAGCGCAAGTTGGCGGATCTGCAACAGAAAGAAGACGAACTCGACCGCGCGATCGACGCCTTCCTGCGCGAAGGCAACGACTCCGCTGCCATTGCCGCGCAGAGCCGCCTCAACAGCACGCAACGCCTGGTGGAGACCTATCGCGAACAGCTCAAACGCCAGGAAGACGAGTTCCAGAAATTGCTCGACGCCAAGGTGAAACTGGAAGCGCGCTTGGCGACCATGAAGCAGCAGCGCGAAGAGTTGCAGGCGCTGCTCGAGCTGGCGAAGAGCAAAGAGACCACCGTCAAGGCGATGAAGAGCCTCGACGATCTGATGGGATCGGGCGACAGCGACATCGAGCGCATTGCAGGCAGCATCCGCGCCCGGCTGGACAAGGCAACCACCGCTTCTGAAATCCGTGCGGCCAACCTTGACAAGCAAATGGACGACGTGCTGGAGCGCGGCATGCTCGACGCCCAGTTGGCTGAACGCAAGAAGAAGCTCGGACTCGCCAGCTAAGCTCACTACCAATCAGCTACCCGTTGGCAGGCTGATTGGTGCACCACACAAGTTGCAGCATTCCGGGGCAGCGGCCCTGGAATGCTGTCCTCTCCATCCGCCCCATCGGATTGCGAGCAAGGGTACCGATGAACCGAACACGCATCATCTTCATCTCTATTATTGTCGCAGCGCTGCTCATCGTTGGCGTGACGGTGTTGCTGACCAACACCAGCAACAATGCGGGTGGCGCTGCGCTGACCATCGCCAGGCCAGACACGGTTACGCTTCGCATCCTGACTTCGTTGCCTGTCGAACCCTGGGTGCGCAGCGCGGCTGAATCTTTCAACGCCCAGAAGCGCACCATCGATGGCGTGCCGATCCAGGTGCAGGTCGAGGCGGTGGATGGTCTCACCGCGCTCGGACGCTGGGATCGCAACGAATACGGCGCGCTGTCAGCCGAGCAAACGCCGGAAACATTGACCGACGCCGAACGCAAGGCGCTGGAAAAGTTCCCGGTTGCCTGGATTCCCGACAGTCGCTATCTGGTTGAGCTGGCAAACGCGGCCTACAAGGAGCGTCTGGGGCGCGATGTCTTCTTGACCGACGGCGAATACCGCGCGCGCCCTATTGCGATCAGCCTCTTTACGTGGGGGCTATACAACACGCGCGCTGAAGTGCTCGAACAAAAATACGGTGAAATCAATTGGGATGCCATTCATGACGCCGCAACTGCGACTGGCGGCTGGCCCGAACTGGGCGGCGAGCCAGCCTGGGGCTTCTTCAAGCTCGTCGTGCCAAATCCCTCGCGCAACGTCGGCGGGCTGGCGGCGATGATCGCGGCCGCTGGTGAATACTACGACCGCACCAACATCTCCGTCGAAGATGTCGTCAACCCGGAGTTTCAGAAATGGCTCAAGGAATTGATGGGCGCCGTGACTGACTTTAGCAGTTCCAGCGCCTACAGCGCCGAGGACTTTGCCCTCTTCGGGTACAGCGTCGGCGATGGTGGTCAACTACTAGAAAGCGATCTGTTACAAAATATGCAGGGCATCCTCACGCGCTGGGAGGATCCGTTGGCGCTCTACTACCCAAAATATCTGACCTGGTTCGACTTCCCCTTCTCGGTGTGGGTTGGCCCAGAGACGACCGCGCTGCAAAAGAACGCTGCCCTCGAATTCCAACGTTACCTGCTCAGCGATGAACAACAGACGGCGGCACTGGCGTATGGTCTGCGTCCGGCAAACCCCAACATCCCAGTCGACGCCAGCGACGCAAGCCTTTTCACCAAGTGGGCCGACCGCGGCGTGCTACCGGTTGTCCCGCGTACAACGGCCATGCGCAGCCCAGACCGCGACACACTGCTGGCGCTGCTACGCTGGTTCGATCTCAATGTGAAACAGTAAGGCGAGCGCTATGAGCAAATCTTCGTCACGCCGCACCAGCAGTCAACAAAACCGCAACGCGCCGTGGATTCTTGTGCTCGTCGCCGTGCTCCTCTTCGGTTGCGCCGGTATCGTCGTCTTCAGCACCGTACGCACAATTGTCGACGCGCTGACCGGCAGCGGCGCCACACCCGAACCGGCGGTTGCCGGCTGGGAAGCGGACAGCGCGCTGCTGACCATCGCCGTATCGCCGGTAATGGCGCCGGTGCTCAGTGAGCTTGCCGATGACTTCAACTCACAGGCGCGCCGCGCCCCCGACGGCAAGAGCCTAAAAGTTGAAATCATACCTTACGACCCAGAGGCAATGGTGACGGCAGCGCTCGCCAGCCCGCCCTTTCAGGCGATTTCACCTGACAGCAGCCTCTGGCTCGACAGGCTGGAGCAGCAGTGGGCCGCCGCTGACGCCAACGTGGCCACCAGCGACAGCGCGGCTATGCCGATTGCCCAGCGTCGCATCGCCAGTCAGCAGCGCTACGCTGTCAGCCCCATCGTACTGGCCGCGTGGGAGGACGTCGCCCGTCGCCTAGGGTGGCCTGACCAATCGGTGAGCTGGCAGGACATACAGCGACGCGCCACCCAGGACCCAGACTTCAAATGGAGCCACGCCAGCACCAAACACGCCAGCGGCCTGTTGGCAGTATTGGCGGAGTTCTACGCCGGCGCTGGCATGACACGGGGGCTGACCGTCGAAGCCGCCACCGCCCCGGCCACGCTCGAATATGTCCAGGCCGTCGAAGGCACAGTGCGCTTCTACGGCGAAAACGAAGACCAGGTCGTGACCAGGCTCCGTGAAGAAGGTCGCAATTTCCTCGATCTCTTCGTGGCGCAAGAACGCGTCGTGATCGATTGGAATCGACAACAAACGGGCGACCGCCTGATAGCGCTCTATCCTGCCGAAGGCACACTTTGGACTGACCATCCACTGGCGCTGCTCGAATTGGGGCAACGCGCGGATGAGCCGACTGTGACTGCTAACCAGCGGCGCACCTACCAGACCTTTGCCGAGTTCCTGACCAGCGACACCGCCCAACAACACTTGCTTCAGGCTGGCTACCGTCCTGCAGATCTGAACATCTCGTTGGACAGCCCTGGCAGCCCCTTTGCGGGCGCCAGCGAGGTGGACTGGCGACAACCACAGACCACCTTGCAGATGCCACCCGCCGAGGTGGTGAACGTAGTGCGCGACTACTGGTACTATACCAAGCGCCCGACGAACGTCTATCTCGTCGTCGACACCAGCGGCAGCATGGACGGCTCCAAACTGACGGCCGCCAAAAGTGCGCTCAAGGCGTTCCTGGCGCAGATACGCGGCGACCGCGACCGCGTCGGCATCATTGAGTTTGGCTCCGGCCTCAAGGACTATGCGCTGCTCGCTGCACTCGATGACTCGACGCGTCAGCATCTTAATGCCATGATCGACCGCATGGAAGCGGGCGGCGGCACTGCGCTGATCGACGCAGCCTACGCTGGCATCGCTACACTGCAGCAAGAAAACCGGACCGACGCCATCAACGCCGTCGTCGTGATGACCGACGGTTTGGAGAACGAAAGTGCTCGCGATCTCTATGACTTGCAGGCGTTGATGCGTGAGAATCCTGACCTGCCGGTCGTGATCTTCACCATCGGCTTCGGCGAAGATGCCGACGCCGCCACGCTCACCGAAATGGCGCGCATTGGCGGTGGTCAATATCGCCGCGCCAGCGAGGCCGACATCGAGGAATTGTATCGCATCATCTCGACCTATTTCTAGGAGGGGCGAGTTGCGAGGAGCGAAAAGATTGCGTGGTGCGTGTTGGATGTTTCGTAGTTTGGATGTCGTGGCGCAACACGCTGTCACGCAACGCGCTGTCACGCAACACGCCAGGTAAACCATGTCTGACATTCGCACGGAAGTACAAAAAGAGGCGCGCAACAACATCCTACAATACGCCATCTTCCGCTGGGAAAGCGCGGTGGTGATTGCCCTGACGCTGCTGGTCTACTTCCTGGCGCCAGGGCCGTTGGGATTGCCGCGCGAACTCTGGCTCTTATTCGGCGTAATTGGTCTTGGCGCGCTGGTCTACTCCAGCCTCAGCGACGCAGAAACAAATGCGCGCGTGATCCTGGAAGTCTTTCAAGAAAAGTTTGACCCGCACAAGATCAGGGACAAGGCGCTGCGCCAGGAAGTCGAAGCGGCGCTGGAATATCAGCGACGTATCGAGCTGCAAGTGCGCAAGCAGCCAGCGGGTCTCATCCGCGACCGCCTGAACGACGCCGCCAATCAACTTAGCGAGTGGGTCAGCAATATCTACCAACTGGCGCTGCGCGTCGATGCCTATCAGGCTGACGACCTGCTGGCAAAAGATCGCGACAAATTGCCGCGCGAATTGGAGGAATTGCGCAGCCGGCGCGAGCGCGAACAGAACCCTGGCGTTCAGCAACAGCTCGACCAGGTGATTGAAAGCAAGACCGCGCAGTGGAAGACGTTGCGCGAACTCGACGCCCGCATGCGTCAGGCGCAGCTACAGATGGAGCAAAGTCTCACCGCGCTGGCGACCGTCTACGGCCAGGTGCAGTTGCTCAACGCCGAGTCGATCAACAGCGGCCGCGCTGAACGCTTGCAAAGCGACATCCTGGAGCAGGTCAAACGTCTCGATGACCTCGTCACCAGCCTGAATGAAATCTACACTTACAACGCATAACGGCAAATCGTTTTCGAGTGGAAACCATGACGAGTAAGCAACTTTCCTTTACGATAGCCATCTTGATTACAATGTTAATTGCTGCCTGTGGTGGCGGTGGCGCACCTAACCGTGGTGACGTGATCGTATACGTCGCGGTGCCCTTGAGCGGTTTCCAGGCCAACGGTGGCCAGACCATCCTCGGCGGCGTGCGGCTAGCGGCGGCGGAGATCAACAACGCTGGCGGGCTGCTCGGTTATCGCGTCGTGGTGCGCCCACTCGATGATGAGTCAGACAGCGAGGTGGCGGTGAGCCGCGCCGCAGAGATTCAGCAGGCCATCGACGCCGGCGACCGCGTGCTTGCCGTCATTGGCCACCTCAACAGCGGGCAGACGCTGGCCGCGATGGAGATTTACAAGAACCTACCGCTCGTCGTGATCGCAGCGACCGCCTCCGAACAGAGCCTGACTGCGCGCAATTACGACAACTTCTTCCGCGTCAATGCCAATGACAGCGTGCAGGCGGCGGTCAGCGCTGATTTCCTGGCGGACAAACTCGCCGCCAGGTCGGTGGCGGTGCTCCACAATAACACTGAGTACGGTCGCGGGCTAGCCGCCAGTCTGGTGCAGGAATTGCAGGCGCGCGGCGTTGCGGTCACTCTTCAGGCCGAAGTCGCCGAGGGGCAGAGCGTCTACACCCAGGAAGTGGCGCAGGTCAAAAATGTAGCGCCCGACGCAATCTTTTATGCAGGCTACGAGATCGAGGCGCCCTATCTGCGCGCGGCGCTGGTTGGGGCAGGCGTCGATGCGCCCATGCTTGCCAGCGACGGTGCATTTCTGGCCGCCACCATCGATGAAGCCAACGGCGCTGCCGAAGGCATGTACGTCAGCGCCTTCGCCCCCAGCCCGCGCAACGCCGCCGACGCCAAGTGGATCGAAGCCTATCAGGCAGTGGAGTATCGCAATCCTGACACGTACTCGGTCAATGGCTATGTCGCCATGCAGGTGCTGGCCGAAGCCGTGCGCAAAGCCAACTCGCTGGAACGCGCTGCTGTCACGAATAGTCTACGCAACAACAGCTTCGCCACCCTGCTCGACAATTTGCGTTTCGAGCCAGACGGCGACCTTGTCGATCCGCAGATTTGGATCTACCAAGTCGTTGATAATGAGTTTCAACAGGTCGCCAATTGATCAATTGCTGGTGATCGATAGCGTGGGTGACAACCGTACGCCCCACCGTTTCTACTGTTTTGCGGGGTTTGCCCTCTGGCAAGCCTGTGCTATACTAAAATTGACTCTGCGGTTCTCGTGATGAGTCAGCACACGGGGCGAGCCAACACCTCAAAAACGGGAGCTGGACCAAGTGATGTGGATGTGGTAGCCCTTCGGGCAAGACGGAAGCGTCCAGTCCGCACCCACCTGCTTACGCAGGTTCGTACCCACTGACCACACGGTTCTGCGGAGTTATTTTTTGCACACGACCGTTCGGCATTGCCCGGACGGTTTTTTGTTGCGCACGAACTAAACCTTATGTCAATCTTTTTGACTTTGGCAATATAGCTGTGATAGGATTGCCGCCACGTCAGAAAGTTGGCCTGGAAAAACAGACCAGGACTTACGCAGGCTCTCGTGTACATCTTCCTGGAAGCGCGTAGCTTGCGAGAAGATGGCGCGACCAGTGGCGTAAGTTCTGCAAACAAAAGGATCGACCTGTGAACATCATTCGTACGCGCGTCGCCGATGACACCTGGGTGTTTACGAGCCGTCTCTATCTGGAGGTGAACGCTGGCCTGGTGGTGACGCCAGAAGGCGGCGTCTTGATCGACACGTTGCCCTTTCCCTCTGAGACGCGCCAGATCATCGACTTTGCACAGCGCGTCTGTCCGCAGGGCATTCGCTACGTCATCAACACCATTAGCCACGCCGATCACGTCTATGGCTCCTGCTTCTTCCCCGACGCCGAGTTGATCGCTCACGAAACCTGCTTGCAGATGCTCAAACAGTATGGTGTGCAGGCGCTCGAAGAGGCAAAAGAGCACACACCGGAACTGCGTCAGGTGTCGATCCGTTTTCCCAAGCTCGTTTTTAGCGAAGGCATGGTCGTACGGCTGGGCGGCAAGACGCTGCATCTGCTGCACACGCCTGGCCCCAGCCCAGACACCTGCGTCGTTCACGTGCGCGAAGACAAAGTGCTCTTTGCCAGCGACCTAATGATGCCGGCGCCGATCATCGCCACACCCTTCTCCGACATCGAAGCGTACTTACGCTCGTTGCGCAATCTGCATGACTTCAACCTGGAGTGCATCGTGCAGGGGCATGGCGACATCCTGCTACGCGGCGAGGTCACCAGCAGCATCGACGCCGCGGCGCGCTACCTGACGGACATTCAGCAGCTTGTCCAGCGGCTGATGGCGGAGGGCGCCACCAAACATGACCTGGCGCAATACGACATCGAGCAATTCGAGCATAGCCGCATTCCATTGGGCGGGCTTGTGCAGCAGTTCCACCTGAACAATTTGCATTTCCTGTGGGAGAAGGCGCGTGCCGAACAGCGCCAGCAGCGCCAGAGTGCTGCCCTCCCCTAAAACCGGATGCGCCATTGCCATGCCCGAAACGAATACGGTCGAAACCATTGTTGACTTGATCCGCACGTTGACGCCTGCCCAGCGCCGTGTATTGGCGCGACGACTGCGCGTGAGTGGCCTGTTGCAACTAGATGACCTCGCCACCGATCGTCGCCGCATGGTGGTGGCGCCAGCGCTTGGCGTCGCTCGCCCGCCCGTTGCCAGTCCTCAGCGCACACCGATGCCAACTGACCCCCCAGCCCGCCCACGCGCGCCCTTGCGCATGGCCGCCCCACGCGACGCCGCTAACCAGCCAGCAGTCAGCGGACATGTGGTGTTGGGGCCGCCTGCTCCCGGCGCGGCGCCAGCGCCGCACATCGTGGCGCCACTGCCCGGCCAGGCGCCCGAAACACCCATCGTGATCACCTTGCGCGGGCTGGTCACACCCACCGGCGAGATGGCCAGCGCCGAGTATACGTTGCAGTGGCCTGGCTACGCGCCCCAGGCAGTGCAGATGCGTTTCGGCGGTCAACCCACACCCGACCAGGTGCTCTATGACACGCTGGAGAAAGCGCTGCGCGCCGTGCTCGCCCGTCTGCGCGATGGCGACGCCGACCCTGCCACCGCTCGCCTGGAAGTCTACTGCCCGTCAGATCGCTTCATCGACGAGGTGATCGACGAAGCGCCCGTCGCCGACGCCCGCTTGCAAACGCGGCACGACCGCGTTGCGGCGCTGCTGGACACGTTTGGCGATTGGCGGTTGGTGCGGACGGGGGAAGGCTAGAGCGAGTGAACAACAGCGGCGCCCCAATGCCATGCACAACTGGGAAATGGCAGCCGCCGATGGACGAGAAGTCAGCGCAACACGAAGCAACACGAATAAGTCACGAAAATCATCCGGCAAGCAGCAGAGTTGCCTCAGTATGAAGTAGTCGCTGCCTCCACTCGGCCAAGCTGTTCATCCGTGTTCTACTCCAGCGCGATTTTCTCCACCCGCACCGGCGCATCCCCTTCCACCACAAGCCGCAGCGACAACGGACTTTCCGGCAGCCCACGCGCATGCGCTACGCGCCGCGCTTCCATCAGGTCGACGCGCACTCCGCCCATCGCACCGGCGCTAGTCGCCAGCACCGTATCATCGCCAGTCAGGACGACCGACACCGTAACCGGCGCGTCGCTGGCGTAGCGCAGCGTCACCGTTCCCGCTGCCGGCGGATGCTGCACGATCACTTCGGCGCGGTCGCCCAACAGCGTGCGATAAGACGCTTCCCCTTCGCTGCCCTCCAGCACCCCCCAGTCGAGTGCGCCTAGCATCAAGTACGGCTGCGGCTGCTCGACCGGCATCACCTTGTAGACAGTGATGCGTTCGTCCTCAAAGACCGGCGCCTGCCCGGCGAAGATAGCCGCGGCTAACTCCTCGGTGTAGGTGCGCTCGTCGCCGCCGGGCATCTTGTAGCGATCCAGGACGACCGTGCCCACGCCCAGGTCGGCGAAGACCGTGCGCCCTACCTGCACCGGGTCGTCAGCGAGGATGTCCGGCCCCAAATGGCGAAAATGCTGAAGCACCGGCGTGCGTTCAGTCAACGTGCGCGGGTCGTCGCGGCTGATGTAGGCGACGGTGAGCGGCTTGCCGTGCACCGTCTGGTAGAGCAGATAGCCAGGGCGGTCGTAGTTCATCGGCAGGTTGAGCACAGCACGCGGATCGGGGTCGGCGGCAAGCTCGGCGTACCAGGCCGGCGTGTCGGGCGGGCTGAGGGGGTAAGGCGCCACCCAGTATTCAAAGAGCAAGACAGCAATCACGAGCGCGCTTACAGCGGATTGCACACTTGATTTGCGCAATCTTGCCAGCAGCCGCCACAGCCCGCTCCCTGCCAGCACGGCCATGCACAGTTGCACCATCACAGCGAAGCGGCTGACACTGCGGCTGATGCGCATGAAAGGCACGAGCCGATTGAGCAGGCCGTAGGGCGTCCAGCTTGCCAGCTCCTCACCCTTCAACGCAGCAGTGGGGATGTCCGCCCAAGTGATGTCGCCCCATCGCCATTGTGGGCCGAGCGCCAGCAGGAAAAAGAAGAGCGCCATCACCCACCAGAAGGCTGCTTTGCGCCACGCCAGCGCCAGCGCGGCCACGGACAGCGTCAGCGCCGTGTAGCCGATCGCGATCGTGCGTTCACTGACCGGCGCGATCTGGTTGCCGATCCACGTGAAGCTAGCAGGGCGGAAGAGTGTGTGCAGCCGGTTAGGCACAAGGAAGTCCATCACGCTGGCGCTGAGGATGTAGAGATCGGCGGCAGGACGCACCATGAAGCGGAAACGCGTCGCCTCCAGCACCATCGGGACGAGCCAGAAACTCAACGCAATGGCAAAAACCAGCCCGGCGACCAGTGGTGGCGCCAGGACACGCCCCAATTTGCTCCAGCCAAAACGTCCTGGCGGTGCGCCCCAATGCCACAGCAGCGTCGCCGCCGTAAAGAGAAAAAGGTAGAGCACAAAATACCAGTCACTCAAGCCAGTGAGGATCAGAAAGAAGCCGGCCCACAGCGCCGCCCGTCGCCAGGGACGCCCCGCCCCAGCCAGGTGAAGACTGCGCAGCAACGTCAAAATGTAGAAGGGCATCCACTGCAAGCTCATCACCTGCATGTGGCCGAGCAGGTGCGCCATGTGGAAGGGCGACAGCGTGTAGATTAGCCCGGCGACGAAGGGTGCGATAAAGAGAATAGCACGCGAATGACGCGGAGTGGACGGATTGACGCGGATTTCCTCTTCTATGCGTCTCTCGGCGTCTTTACGTCCCTGCGGCGAGCTTTCGTCCCTCGCCCCTTGCCTCTCGCCCCCAATCACCCAGCGCGCCAGCAGGAACATGCCGTAGCCCGCCAGCACCCAGCTTAGAAAAACGACGGCGTTATAGGCGGCGATCAGCCCAAAGGCGAGCTGAATCGGCAGCGTCGTCACACCGTTGAAGGGGTTGAGTGTGTGAAAGTAGAGGCTGACGCCGGTCGGATAGTAGAGCAGGTCGGTGACCAGCGGGTTGGCGATGCGGTCGATCAGCGCCTGCTTGATCCACCACTGATTCCAGTAATTTTGCCAACCATCGAAGCTATCGCCGGGGATAGCAGATGTGAGGTTGGCGGCGAGCGGCCACGTAAAGATGACCGTCGCCGCCAGATAGAGCGCCAAAGCCAGTAGATGCTGCCCAAAGGGTGAAGATTTGCGCAACTCGCCCCTCGCAACTTGCCCCTGCGTCAACTCAACCGCTCGGCGGCGCGCAGCAGATTCTCCATCAGGATGACGTTGGTCACCGGCCCTGTACCGCCCGGCACCGGCGTCAACATGCCGGCAACTTCAGCGACGCCAGCCTGGTCGCAGTCGCCCTTCAGCCCATTGTCGGTGTAGGTGGTGCCGAAATCGACCACAACTGCCCCCGGCTTGACCCAATCAGCCTTGACCATCTCCGGCCGCCCCACTGCCAGACAGAGGATATCGGCGCGACGGCAGACGCCAGGTAGATCAACCGTGCGGCTGTGGGCGATGGTGACGGTGCAGTGGCGATGCAACAAGAGCAAGGCCATCGGCTTGCCAACGATGTCGCTGCGTCCGACCACGACGGCTTCCTTACCCTTGAAGGCCACGCCCGCCTGTTCCAGCAGGCGGATGCCGCCGGCAGGCGTGGCGGGCACGAAATAGGGCGGACGGTCGGCTGCGAGGCGGCCGGCGTTGAGTGGATGCACGCCGTCCACATCTTTGGCCGGATTGAGCAGATCGATCAGCGCCGGATGGCTGATGTGGTCGGGCGTCGGCTCCAGAATCATGATGCCATGCACCAGCGGCGAGGTGTTGAGTTCAGTGAGCGCCTCTGCGACTTCGTCCTGTTGCACCGAGGCGGGGAGTTCCACGCTGCGAAAGTCGGCGCCGACGCTGTCGCACGTTTTCTGCAAGGCGCGGGCGTAACCGGCGCTGGCCTCATCATCGCCAATGCGCAGCACTGCCAGCGTCGGAGCGACGCCGATGCGGCTGCGAAATGCGGCAAAATCCAGTTTGAGTGTTTCGCGGATGGTCTTGGCCAGGGCGCGACCATCCAGCAGCTCCGCAGTCATAGCGTCACCCCCAACGTCTCCTCGATGGCGGCTTTGGCAGCGGCGTAGGCGGCGTCAGCCTCCGCCAGGAAATCGGCGACTCTGGCCGTCCACGCAGCAACAAACGCGTCATCCTTGATAAATTTGAGATTGACGTTGACGTTGACGATGGCGCTCTTGAGGGCGGCAAAGGCAAGATAGAGCGCAGTGGCAGCGTCGCTGACGACGTTGGTGTTGCCTTTGGCGCCGACAGGCGTCGCCAGTTTCATAATCTCCAGGCATTTTTCCGCCACCTCAAAAGGCACGGCTGCGGCATGCTTGAGCGCTTCCTGCATGGCAGCTGTGCGCGCCGCCTTCTCGGCTTCACTCTCCTTGGGCAAGGCGTAGGTTGCGGCGACAGCGTCGAATGCGGCGGCGTCCGCATCGACTGCAGCCAGCAGTTCACGGCGCAGCGCCTCGCTGCGGACAAGATAGCCTTGCATCTCGGCTTCCACCTCGGCATACTTCTTCTTGCCAATTGTGAAATGGATGACCATGCTCACGAGCGCGGCAGCCTGGCTGCCTGTCAGCGCGGCGGCGCCGCCCCCACCTGGCGTCGGTTGTCCGGCGGCCAGGGCGTCCACAAACTCCATTGTTGTCATGTGCGCTGCATTCATCTGGGTCTTCCTCTCGACTGGCTGTGCGCCCTCCTCCGATGACGCACAGCAAATGGTGAGAACAAACACCTGAATTTTACCCGAAGGTCGGAAATTCCGCGAGAACCGCAAGACTGTGATTGAGGCGGGTGCGCCGCAGGTTCCGGGCGCAGGCGTTGCAAAGGTCAGCAGGCGCTGCGCCAACGCCTATGCGTTGACCAGGACCACGCGCACTTACGCCAGCCCAACAGCGGGACGCGCTCATTATTGGAGTGGCGATGACTGGAGTATGGCGTAGGGTGTGATACAATCAAATGCTGTGAAATGAAAGGAAGCACACTACGGCATAGCTGCGCGGCGACCCGCGCCAGAGCCTGCTTCCACGCTAACCGAGCCATGAAAACGAGCCACCAGGCATGAACTACGATTCGATGGATTTTGAGATGGATAACTGGGAAGACGACGGCGACGATGAAGTGCTCTACGAGTCGGAAGAATTCCGTGAACAAAATTCGCCGATTGAGCGGCACCCAGAGCCGATCATCTCCGACGACCTACCTGTGCTGCCGCTGCGCGGGGTGGTAATCTACCCAATGATGTGGCTGCCCCTCCCGATCGGTCAGGAGCGCAGCATCCGGCTAGTCGAGAAGACACTGCCCAACAACCGAATCATTGCGCTCGTAACGAGCAAGAACGAAGAACTCGACGAGCCAGCGCCAGGCGACGTGCACACGATCGGCACCGCCGCCCAGGTGCATCGCGTGCTCAAGACGCCGGACGGCACGATGCGCCTGCTGGTGCAAGGGTTGGAACGCGTGCGCCTGCTCGAATACACGCAGGAGCGTCCCTTCCTCCGTGCGCGGATCGAGATCGTCCCTGAGGTAATCGAGGACGGGCTGGAAATGGAAGCGCTGATGCGCGCAGTGCAGGACCTATTCCGCAAGCTGATCGAACTTGAACCGCAGATGCCCGATGAACTGACGATCATGTCGATCAACGTTGATGATGGGCGCCAGCTTGCCTATCTGGTGGCGAGCAGTATGCGGCTGAAGGTGCAGGATGCCCAGGCGATCCTGGAGATGGATCGCGTGCGCGACAAGCTGCTACGACTGATCCAATTGCTCAAGAAAGAGATCGAGGTGCTCGAACTCGGGCGCAAAATCCAGTCCGAGGCGCAAGGTGAGATGGAGCGCATGCAACGCGAGTTCTTCTTGCGCGAGCAGATGCGCGCCATCCAGAAAGAACTAGGCGAGGAAGACGAGCACGCGGCGGACATCCGCGAGTTAGAGGAGCGCATCGCCGCCGCTGGCATGAGCGAAGAGGCCGAGCGCGAGGCGATGCGCGAGCTAGCGCGCATGCGCCGGATGCCGATTCAAGCCGCCGAGTACAGCGTCATCAAGACTTACCTCGATTTGTTGGTGAGCATGCCCTGGGGCGCCGCCACCATCGACAACCTGGACATCAAACACGCCCGTCAGGTGCTAGACGAAGATCACTACGGGCTGGCCGAGATCAAGGAGCGCATCCTAGAGTTCCTGGCGGTGCGCAAGCTGCGGGCAGAACGGCGCAAGAAGCACACGGAGGAGCCAGACAACGTCGGCGACAAAATCCGCCGCGAACGCGAGGGGCTGGTGCTCTGCTTTGTCGGGCCGCCTGGCGTCGGCAAGACCAGCCTTGGTTTGAGCATCGCGCGCGCCATGAACCGTAAATTTATCCGGCTAGCGCTCGGTGGCATCCGCGACGAGGCGGATATTCGCGGCTTCCGGCGCACCTACATCGGCGCCATGCCCGGGCGCATCATCCAGAGTCTGCGCCGCGTTGAGAGCCGCAATCCCGTTTTCATGCTCGACGAAGTCGACAAGCTCGGACGCGACTTTCGCGGCGATCCCAGCAGCGCGTTGCTGGAAGTGCTCGATCCGGAGCAGAATCGCGAGTTCCGCGACCACTACCTTGACGTGCCCTTCGACCTAAGCCAGGTGCTCTTCATCACCACTGCCAACGTGCTGGATACGATTCCGCCCGCGCTGCGCGACCGCATGGAGATCATCCAGCTCAGCAGCTACACCGAAGACGAGAAAGTCAACATCGCCAAAGGCTATCTGGCGCCGCGCCAGATCAAGGAGAATGGCCTACGTCCCAGCGAAGTCAAGTTCGACGACGACGCCCTGCGCGAGATTATCCAGGGTTACACGCGCGAAGCAGGTGTCCGCAACCTGGAACGACAGATCGGCAAGGTCTGCCGCAAGATTGCGGCCGGCGTGGCCTCGGGCGACATCAAGCGCGGACGCACGATCAAGCGCAAGGATGTCGCCACCTATCTTGGCAAACGCCGCTTCTTTGACGAGGAGATTGAGGAGCGTCTGGAAAATCCCGGCGTCGCCATCGGCCTGGTCTGGACGGAAGCAGGAGGCGATATCACCTTCTTCGAGGCGACGCGGGTGCCGGGCGCCAAGGGCTACACGCTCACCGGTCAGCTTGGCGAGGTCATGAAGGAAAGCGCGCAGGCGGCGCTGAGCTATGTTCGCAACCGCGCCGAGAGCCTGGGCATCGACCCAGAATTCTTCAATCACTCTGACCTGCATCTGCACATTCCAGAGGGCGCCATCCCGAAGGACGGGCCGAGCGCCGGCATCACGATGGCGACAGCGCTGGCAAGCCTGCTCACCAACCGCCCGGTGCGCCCCAAGTTGGGCATGACCGGCGAGATCACGCTGCGCGGCAAAGTGTTGCCGATCGGCGGTGTGAAAGAAAAGGTGCTCGCCGCCGCGCGTTATGGTCTGGACACCGTGATTCTGCCGCGCCGCAACGAGTCGGACCTGGAAGAGTTGCCAGAGACGGTGCGCAACCAGATGAAATTCATCCTCGTCGACACCGTCGATCAGGTGCTGGTGGCGGCGCTGCTGTCGCCAGAGGAAATGCAAGCCAACAGTGCTGTGCAAGCGGCCACACCCACCGTTCCGCCCAAGCCCTCTCCACGCCGGCGCAAACAGGCCAGCATACAACCGCCAATGGCTATGTAGCGGACAACGCTTTCAACGGAATGTGATCCGCAAAACTGGACAGTCAGGTTAGTTTTATGTTAAAAACAATTCAGGTATTCGGAATCTCCTGCCAGGCAGGCAGCCGGATGCCTGAATTGTTTTATGTTTATCAAGCATTTGACCGAGGAGGTCGGTATATTCTGTGAGTCGCAAGAAAAAATCGAATAATGGCAATCAGCCGGCGCCGCCCAACAGCGCCAGGCCACAACGCAAGTGGTACAAGGTTGATCTCCACCTGCACACGCCGGCGTCGCGCGATTACGAAGAGCCGGGCGTCACCTATCTGGCGTGGCTGCGCAAAGTCGTGGAACAGGGATTGGAGATTGTCGCCATCACGGATCACAACACGGTGGCAGGCATTGGGGCGATTCGTCGTGAGCTGGATTGGCTGACGCAGCTTGAAGCGCAAGGACGTCTGACCGCTGAAGAGCAAGAGCGGCTGCAAGAATGGCGTTCGTTGGGGAATCAGGTGCTGGTTTTGCCCGGTTTTGAGTTTACAGCCACCTTTGGGTTCCATATTCTCGCCATCTTCCCACCCGAAACCTCGGTGCGCCAGCTTGAACACATTTTGCTGGCGATGAAGGTTCCCGCCGCCAAGTTGGACGAGGGCAGCACTGAGACAGGCGCCACCACCGACGTCATCAACGCCTATCGCATGATCCATGAAGCAGGCGGCCTGGTGATTGCCGCCCACGCCAATAGCACACACGGCGTCGCCATGCGCAATTTCCCGTTTGGCGGCCAGACCAAGATTGCCTACACGCAAGACCCCAATCTGGATGCACTCGAAGTCACCGACCTGGATCGACCGGGGCGCTCGACTGCGCGCTTTTTCAACGGCAGCAAGTCGGAGTACCCACGCCGGATGCACTGTCTCCAGGGCAGTGACGCGCACCGGCTCACGACAGACCCCAAGAATCCCAAACGCCTGGGCATCGGCGAACGCGCCACCGAGCTGCTGTTGGACGAACCGAGCTTCGAGGCGCTGGCGGCGTTGCTGCGCTCCAAGCAATTCGACCGCGTACGTCCGGCGCAACCCGCCGATAAACCCTTCGACGCGCTGGACGTGGTGCGCGAGGAGGGACCGACCCTGATGCAGAGCTTCCACGACTCGATTGCACAACGCGGGGGTAAGTTTGACGCCATCCTGGCCGACATCTGCGCCTTTGCCAATACAGCCGGCGGCGCGGTCTACGTCGGCGCCAAGCCGGGCAAAGGCAAGCTGCGCGGGCTGACCGCGCCAGAGCAGGTTGAGCAGGACATCCGCAAAGCGATCCAGGAGCGCATGACGCCGCAGCTCGAAGTCAAGATCGATGTCGTGATGAGTCAAAACGCCAAAGTGTTGCGCGTGCAGACGCCCAAGGGACTGGACATCCCCTACGCGCTCGATGGCAACAAGTTCTACGTGCGCGACGAGGCGGAGACCGATCTGGCCGTGCGCGATGAGATCGTGGCGCTGGTGCGCGAGGCGTTAGGCTTCGAGGCAGAACAGGACGAACCGACGCCATCGCCTGTCAAAGAGACGCCCGCCAGACCTGTCGAGCGCAGCAGGGGGCGCCGACAAGAGACGCCGCGCGCAACAGGCGCAGCCAGGAACGGGGCAGCCAAACCGGTTCCGCCAGCGCCTACGGTCAAAGCCGAAGCAACGCCGGTCACCTCGCCGGTCACGGACACCACCTTCTACCTGCCGCAAGTCGGCGTGGAAATCATCGATAGCGACGAACGCAACGGCCATCGCTTCTACACAATCCGCGACCTGCGCAACGGTCACGTCATCAAGAACGTCACCCGCAAGGGCGCACGCAAGCTGTGGAGCTACGCCATTCAGCAAGTGGAAGACAGCCCGGTTGATCCAGCGAAAATCCAGTGGCGGGACAATGTCGGCTTTGTGCGCGTCGAGCGGCGCGCCGGCAAGCCGCGCTACGACCTGGCGCTGCGCGAAGGCGACGCCGTGCGCATCTTCTATGGCGTCACCGACGACGGCATGGAAGGCGTCTGGGCGCAGTTTGTGCAGGAAGAGTGAGAGATTAGGAGATTGGGAGATTGGGAGATTGGGCGGGAAAGAGACCATGACGGAATCTCTCAATCCCCCTCAATCTCTCGATCTCTACTTCCACACATAAATTAGCACCACCACTGCCACCGCCCATAGGACGCTGTTGATCAGCAGTGGACGATCCTCGATCAGCAGTTCATCAGGCGCGCCACCTAGATGCTTTACGTGCACCAGATAGAGATAGCGCGCCAGCATGTAGAACACAAAAGGCACGGTCAACAGCATCTTGGCGTGCGCCAGCGCCGTCGTGGCGTCGAAACTGTAGAAGGTGTAGGCCACCAACGTCGCCGTCACCACCATGCTGATCATCTGGTCAAGCAACGGCAAGTTGTACTCCGACAGAATGGCGCGATGATTGGCGGCGCCGTCTTCGAGCAAGACGATCTCCTGGCGGCGCTTGCCAAAACCGAGAAAGAGCGCCAGCAACGTCACACAGATATAGAGCCATGGACTAAAGTTCGTCACCTGCACCACCACCACGCCCGCCACCACACGCAGCAGAAAGCCCAACGCCAACACCATCACATCCAGAATCACGATGTTCTTGAGCCAGAAGCTGTAGGCGATATTTTGCCCCAGGTAGACCAGCAGCACGACGCCCGCCCACATATCCAGCCAGAAGGCGCCACCGATGGCAAGGAGCGCCAGGATGACGGCGGCCACCACCGCCACCGGCGGCGCCAGCTGCCCGCTCGCCAGCGGGCGCATCCGTTTGCGCGGGTGCTGCCTGTCCTTTTCCATATCAACCAGGTCGTTGATAATGTAGACGCTGCTGGAAATTAGACAAAAAGCAATGAAAATCGCTACTGTTCTGGCAAATAATTCTGGCACGAAGAGCTTGCCATCGAAGACCAACGCAGCAAAGACAATGAGACTCTTGACCCACTGGCGCAGGCGCATGGTGCGCAGCAACCCGGTCACATTATTACGTTCGCCAGCCAGGGGCGCCGGAACGGATGGAGAAGTCATGTCAACATCCTTAGATTGCCCAAAATCATGTGACGCACAACCAATCTTGCGTCAACTCAGCCAGCGATGCATCTTACCGGAAGCATTGCCAATGCTGAAATTGCCGGGCAGCAGCGAGAACCGAACAAAATCGTGATGGGTGGGGAAATGAGCGAGAAGAAGGAACGCCTCGATCTGCTGCTGGTGGCGCGGGGATTGGCGACAAGCCGCGAACAGGCGCAGCGCCTGATCATGGCTGGCGAAGTCGAAGTCAACGGCGTGCGCCATGACAAACCCGGCCGCAGCGTGGCGCAGGATGCTGCAATCACCGTGCGCGCACCACTGCCCTACGTCAGTCGCGGTGGCCTGAAGCTAGCAGCTGCGCTGGATGCCTTTGCGCTCGACGTGACGGGGCTGCTCGCCGCCGACGTCGGCGCCAGCACCGGCGGCTTTACCGATTGTTTGCTCCAACGCGGCGCCGCGCGCGTCTACGCCATCGACGTCGGCTACGGTCAGCTGGCCTGGAAGCTACAGAGCGACCCACGCGTCGTCGTGCTCGACCGCACGAATGTACGTCATCTGGAAGCCCTCCCCGACGGCGTGTTGGCCGACCTGGCTGTAATCGACGCCAGCTTCATCAGCCTGACCCTGGTGCTCCCGGCCACGCTGCGATTGCTCAAACCGGACGGCCAGGTGATCGCCCTGATCAAGCCGCAATTCGAGGCGGGCGCTGACCAGGTGGGCAAAGGCGGCGTGGTGCGCGACCCCAAAGTGCACCGTCGCGTCCTGGCCGAAACATGTGCATTGGCGGCGTCGCTTGCACTAACCGTCGCCGGTTTGACCGTATCGCCCGCACCGGGGCCAGCCGGCAACATCGAGTTTCTGATCTGGCTGCGCCGCTCACAGAGCGACGCGCCGCCATCTGACCCAGAGCGCCTGATCGACGCAGCGCTGAGCGCCGCGCAGCAACTCCGCCGCCGCGAGGGGTAATGATTTCCAGGTTGTAACGTCAAATTGTTTACAAGCAACACATTGACGCCTTGCCCGCGTTGATATATCGTTGCGCTCAATCAACCGCACTGCCAACCAATCCGCTCATCAACGAGGAGGAATGCGCGTATCATGTCAACCGACCGCACCTTTGTCGAACGCAATCGCGCCGCTACTGATCGCCTGCGCACACTGGCGGCCACGCACACCGACGCCGCTCTGCAGCAACCTGTCGGCGCGCACTGGACGGCAGCCGTCGCCCTGGTGCACCTGGCTTTCTGGGATCGGCGCGTGCTCGCGCTGCTGGACGCCGCCGACGCCGCCGGTGAGGTGGTCGAGATGCCCATCGACCTGGCCGTGAATGACATCTCACTGCCGCTGTGGGCCGCCATTCCCCCACGCGCCGCAGCCGAGCTGGCCATCGCCAGCGCCGAGACGCTGGATCGCCGCCTGGAGGAACTGCCAACGGTGCGGCTGGAGCAGCTACGCGCCCGCAACGAACACTGGATCGACCGCTCGCTCCACCGCCACCCCCACCTGGACGAAATCGAGGCTGCGCTGCAACGCTTATGAATACCCATGCTTCTCTGATCATCGAACACGCCGACCTGCTGGTGACTATGGATGCCACACGCCGCGAGATTCGTGATGGCGCACTCGTCATCGACGGGCCGGCCATCGTCTGGGTCGGCGCGACGGCGGAGCTGCCCGCCGGGCTGCGCGCCGCAGCGCGCCAGGTAATCGATGCGAGCGGGCGCATTGTGCTGCCTGGCTTTGTCAACACACATCATCACTTTTACCAGACATTGACGCGCGTCATCCCTGCGGCGCAGGACGTCGTGCTCTTCGACTGGCTCAAAACGCTCTACCCGATCTGGGCGGAGCTGACGCCCGACGACGTCTTCATCAGCACGCAGCTGGCGTTGACCGAGTTGTTGCTCTCTGGCTGCACCACATCGAGCGACCACCATTATCTGTGGCCTAACGGCAGCCGTCTCGACGACCAGTTTGCGGCGGCGGAAACGATCGGCGTGCGTTTTCACGGCGCACGCGGCAGCATGAGCCTGGGCGAAAGCCAGGGCGGACTGCCCCCCGACCGCGTCACCGAGGATGAAGCCGCCATTCTGCGCGACAGCCGCCGTGTCGTGGAGACCTTTCACGACCCCAGCCGCTTTGCCATGCGTCGCGTCGTGCTGGCGCCTTGCAGCCCTTTCAGCGTCACGCCCGACCTGATGCGCGAGAGCGCCGCGCTGGCGCGCAGCTTCGGCGCGGCAATGAACGTACATCTGCACACGCATCTGGCCGAGACCCAGGATGAGGAGAGCTTTTGCCTGGCGCGCTTCGGCTATCGACCGGGTGACTACGCCGAATTTCTGGAGTGGACAGGCGACGATGTCTGGCACGCGCACTGCGTCCACCTGAACCAGAGTGAGGTCGAACGCTTTGCGCGCACGCACACGGGCGTTGCGCATTGCCCCACCAGCAACATGCGGTTAGCGTCGGGCATTGCGCCAGTGCGGGCGATGCGCGATGCGGGCGTCCCTGTCGGGCTGGGTGTGGATGGCAGCGCCTCCAACGACGGCAGCCACCTGCTCAATGAGGTGCGGCAGTGTCTGCTCTTGCAGCGGGTGATGGGCAACCCGCGCGCCATGACGGCGCGCGAGGCGCTGGAGCTTGCCACGCTGGGCGGCGCGGCGGTGCTGGGACGCGACGACATCGGCGCGCTGGCGCCAGGCATGGCGGCGGACGTTGTCGCCTTCCGCCTGGATACGCTCTGGCACGCAGGCGGCGCCGTGCACGACCCGGTCGCCGCGCTCGTCTTCTGTCAGCCACAGCCGGTGGACTGGGCGCTGGTCAACGGCGTGGTGCGCGTGCGCGACGGCGCGCCGGTGCATCTGGACATCCCCCGCCTGGTGGAGCAGCACAACCGCGCCGCAAAAACGCTGGTGCAGCGGGCGGGCGCCCGCTAGGCGCGGCGGGGTGCACCCACGACGCGCCTGACACAGCGGTCAACCACCCGCCGGATGCAGTCCGTCCTGCCGTGCACCGCTCTCCTTTGACCAGTAATGTCGAAGGCCAGTGTCCGCCGTGCTGAAAAATGACGTAGTGATCTTGTCCACATGACTCAGTCAAGCTATCAAGATCACTGCGTGATCGCGCTCCGATCACTCAGTCATTTTTTGGAAGCGACAATTTCGCCCCCTGCTGCACCTGCCGTGACGCGGCGTGTAGAACGGACTTTCTGCGTTGCAGTGGCTGTGGGGTATACTGGTAGACGCTGTAAGTTGACCCAATAAGGATGATAACTGTTTAGTCGGCACGCCCACGCGCCGTCGCGTGCACGTAGGTGTGCGCACTGAACAAAGATGATTGTCGGGCTATTGACGCACTCAATCCATCACAATTCCGGAGACCTTCGAGATGGAGCAACTGCTGGATTTGATCTACAACGGCGCAACCGACTGGGAGAAAGTCAATCGCGAGGCATTTGACAGCCTCTTTGGTCAAGGGGGACGTTACCCAAGTCGCGCCGCTGCCGTGGTGAAATTGCGTGCACCCAAAATGGGTTCCGGCGGTGGCGTGCCGTTTGCTGCGTACATTCACCCGTCGAATCCGGATTCTGGGGCGTATGGCGGCACCAGCTTTGTGCTTTTTCCGGTGGAAGATGGGCCGTGTCTGATCTCCCTCGTCGTTGGTACGCAGGGGATCGCACCAGATGAGGATATTCTTGGGCGTCCTGGTCATGGTCGCAAGATGCGGGCGATCTGCGGCTGGCTCAACCACGAATTTGGTCACGGGCAGCAATTGGCGTGGGCAAAAGCTGATCCGGTGCGCATCGACATGGAGATTCCCCGGCAGATTCGGGAGCAGTTTGCAGCCTACCAGGCGGTCTTTGAGCGCTATGGCAAGGTTATCTACGGTCTCTATGTGCCAGGTGAGGATCGGAACGCAACGCGGTACGCGCTTGCGGCGTTTCTTGATCTACTCTTTGAAGAACGTGGATACCCGCCACTTACTGTCCACAAGCAAGAAGCCGAGAAGATTCGTGCAGGCTACTTTGATCACCTGATGCCGACTGTCACGCCGTCTGAGGTCAAGTCCACGTTGACCGATCTACGTTACGTAATCTTGGAAGGGCCGCCGGGCACAGGCAAGACGCGTCTTGCCGAAGAACTGTTGAAGACTGCCTACGCCGGCAATGGCATGACGATCCAGTTTCATCCGAACACAACCTACGAGAACTTTGTCGGCGGATTGGCGCCACACACCACGGGCGATGGCCTCGGCTTTCGCTTTGCACCGCGCCGCGGTGCGTTGATGGAAGCGGCAATCGCTGCCGCCAGCGACCCGGCGCGCCCGTACCTTCTGCACATTGACGAAATTAACCGCGCCGATCTCTCCAAGATTCTCGGCGAGGCAATCTACTTGTTGGAGGCAAAGACTGAGCAGCCACGCCGGGTCACGTTGGCGTATGACTTTGGGGAGCCGGTTCATCAGCAACTGACGCTGCCGCCAAACCTGCACATCCTCGGCACCATGAATAGCAGCGACCGCAGCATCGCGATTATGGACATTGCGATCCGGCGGCGCTTTGCCTTTGTCAAGCTGTGGCCGCAACTGGCGGTTGTGGCAGAAACGGGCACGCCGTTGATGCAGACTGCGTACAAGGCGCTCATGTCGATTTTTGTTGAATATGCCAGCGACGAGGCGTTGCGCTTGATGCCTGGACATAGCTACTTCATCAACGTCGATGCTGGCAGTGATGTCCGTGCATTGAAGACAGGGCTTGCGCCCTTGCTGGAAGAATACCTCGAACAAGGCTATGTCGTGGGCTTTGCCGAACAACTGCGTGCCTACCTGCAGTGGATCGATAGCCTGTGAGCCTGCCCCGCGCATGATTCGACCACCGACCGTCGCCACCAAATCGATCTTTATTCACGGCGAAGATTCCAGCGCCGTGCGTGTGTCGGCAGCACAGCTTGTGCAGGGGACGCCCGGACGCGCCGTCGAAGGGCAAGCGGCACGGTTAGCGCATCAGTTTTTGCGCCAAAATGAAGGTGTCCTACGCACCTTCTGCGCCGACGCCGCTGTCGACTTCGACGGCAAAGAAGTCTATCTCAAGTTTGTCACCAAAACACGTGTTGGTGCCGTGCCGCTCTTATCGCCGACATCCGGGCGTCCCGACATCGGTTTGATTGTGCGCCCGCGCTTTGAGTGGCTTGGCATCGGCGCGATGTTGGGAGAGATGGGCTGGCGCGTTGTGCCGCAGCCGCTGAAACTCCCCTTGCTGCCCGGCTCGGAACGGCGGATTCCGCCCTGGGTTCTGTCAACGATCGTGATCAGCAGAATGCAGGCGTTGTTGGATCGCCTGGAGCGACGCTTTGAAATGACAGATGCCGTCACAGCTTCACCCCGTGGCACGGTGGACTGGCAGCAGTATGCCACGGTGCAGATGCCACGCTTGCGTCTGCTCGATGTACCAAGCCGCTTTCCCGACCTGCTTGATCATCGCGAACTCAAAGCCGCCATCCACTTTACACTGCGCAAACAACTGGCGAGTCTGGAGACGCAGCGCAATGCCGGGGCATTTGTGGCACAACTGGCGGTGCTCTGCCAACTACTGATCGACAGAGTACGGTCAGTTCAGCCCAAGCCGCCCACAGGCGCACAGTTTCAAGCCTGGGCACGACAGCCGCTTACGACGGATGTGTTTCGCCAGGGCATCGAAGCGATTGAGTGGACGGCGGATGATCGCGGGCTGGCGGGCATTGCTGACCTGAACGGGCTGCCCTGGATGCTGAGTATGGAAGAGTTCTTTGAGGCTTGGCTGGAGACGGTCATGGCAAAGGCAGCACATTCGCTCGGCGGCGTGCTGCAAGTGGGACGCCGCCGCGAAACCACCGTGCCTTTGTCGTGGTCGCCGCCTTATCAAGGCTCGCAGCGTTCGCTTGTGCCGGATCTGATCCTGGAAACGGGTACAGAGACGATCATCATTGACGCCAAGTACAAACGACACTGGGAGGAGCTGCAAACGACAGCCTGGTGGCAGTTGGACGAGCAGTTACAAACACAACATCGCCTCGACCTTTTGCAGGTGCTCGCCTACTCGACTGCGAAGAACGCTGCACGCATTGTCAGTTGTCTGGTCTATCCGTGTTCGCTTGCCACCTGGAAGTCGCTGCAAGCCAGAGCGCGAGCGTACTACCATGCGCGGATACCAGTAGCCGACCGGCATGTTGAGGTCATCCTAACCGCGCTACCAATGAGTGCAAATCACACTGAGGCGGCGCGCTTTCTGGTTGATGTGTTGACAACCACGCGTGACTATCTGTAGTGGGGAAGGGAGTTCAATCGCGCCGATGGCACCGACATCAACTTCACCAATCGAAGCGACTGGCGTGGCTGATCCCGCGTCCTACACCATCAGCTACTTGTTGACCCTCCTACTCGAAGCCGCCGACAAGCGGTTGCCAACGATGCTGCGGTATCTGGTGGCGGCGACGTTGGCAGTGCGCTATCCCGACGATGTGGACTCAATTCACTTCCGGATACGCAGCCGCACCGAGGGATCACTGGGCGAACAGGTCGATGTGCTGTTCAACGATGCCGTGTTCTATGTGGCTGCGCAACCGTCTGACCTGGATTTTGCCGAAATGGTGTCAGATGCAAATGCCGGGCACATCGTCTACCTGCTTGTGCCCAGTGAACATGAAACGGCATTCCGGCAAGCCGTCGCCAATGAGAGAAGCGGCATTGACAAGCGAGTAAACGTTACCGGTGTTGAGCAGTTCATTGCAATGCTGCTTGAGCGAATGGCAAAGTTTGACCACAGTGCAGCGTTGCGCCAACTCCGCCAGGTGCTAACAAAATATAACGAACTTGTCACGCGGGACGCGCACGCGCCATCCTTGCAGATCATCCTTCCTGATTTTGACCTGGAAGCGGACGCACACAAAGCGAACGCTGGCTTCACTTCGATTTGACACGACGCCCGCAATCGAGTACCATCCGCCAAGCTAGAGTTGAATCCTGCATCCACAAGGGTTGCGCAGCACGATGTTTACCGCCATCGCTATCAATAAGCAGAGCAAGAAGCAGGTTCCGGACCACACCGTCTGGTGATTTGTGCTTGCTCGGGTTCAGCGACGACACCCAACCGGCCATCCAGACGGATAGGCCGGTTTTTTATTTGTCTGGAAGATTGGTTTTCACCCAACAGGAGCGCACACCATGAGTCTTGACCGTTTCGCCATCATCGAGTCCACTTTGCGCGAGGGGGAGCAGTTCGCCAATGCCTTCTTCACCACCGAGCAGAAGGTGGAGATTGCCCGCCTGCTCGACGCGTTCGGTGTGGAGTACATCGAACTGACCTCGCCAGCCGCCAGCCCGCAGAGCCGCGCCGACCTGGAACGTATCGCCAGCCTGGGCTTGAAGACCAAGATTCTGACCCACGTGCGCTGTCACATGGACGACGCCAAACTCGCTATCGACACCGGCGCCGACGGCATCGATGTGGTCTTTGGCACGAGCAGCTATCTGCGCCAGTTCTCGCACGGCAAAGACATTCCCTACATCATCAACTCGGCCATTGAGGTGATCGAATTCATCAAGAGCCAGGGACTGGAAGTGCGTTTCAGCTCCGAGGACAGTTTCCGCAGCGATCTGGTCGATCTGCTGACGATCTACCGCGCGGTGGACAAGATCGGCGTCAACCGCGTGGGCATCGCCGACACGGTGGGCGTCGCCAACCCGCGCCAGGTCTACGATCTGGTCAAAACGCTGCGCGCCGTCGTCTCCTGCGACATTGAGTTTCACGGCCACAACGACACCGGCTGCGCGGTCGCCAATGCCTTCTGCGCGCTGGAGGCTGGCGCCACGCACGTGGACACCTCGGTGCTGGGCATCGGCGAGCGCAATGGCATCACGCCGCTGGGTGGGCTGGTGGCGCGCATGTACGCCTATAACCCCGAGGCGGTGCGGACAAAGTACAACCTGCCGCTGCTGCGCGAGATCGACAACTATGTGGCGAGCCTGGTCGACGTGGATGTGCCCTTCAACAACTACATCACCGGCTTCACTGCCTTCACGCACAAGGCGGGCATCCACGCCAAGGCGATCCTCAACAATCCCAGCACCTACGAGATTCTCAACCCCGCCGATTTTGGCTTGACGCGCTATATCCACGTGGCGCACCGGCTGACCGGCTGGAACGCCATCAAGGAACGCGCCGAGCAGTTGCAGCTCAACTTGAGCGACAATGACGTGAAGGCCGTCACTAACCACATCAAGGCGCTCGCCGATCAGAAACGGCTCACGCTCGACGATGTAGATTTCCTGCTGCGCGAGTATCACAGCCGGCTGATCAGCACAACGGTGCTGGAGGAGATCGGGCAGACGCCAGCGTGAGGGCGAAGATTAGAGATTAGGCGATTGGGAGATTTGAGCGATCAGGGCGGTGGTTCGCCCCTTGCAACTCGCCCTCGCCCCTGAAAATGGAGTACAGATCGTGTCACAGACTGAACCAGTCCCCTGGAAGACCTTGTCGTCCAGCCGCGTCTTTGCCAATCGCTGGATCGGCGTCGTCGTCGATGAAGTTGAACTGCCTGACGGGCAACGCTACAAATACACGCGCATCGAACCGGCGGGCGTTGGCGTCGGCGTGATCGGCTTCAACGCCGCTGGCGAGATTCTGCTGGAACGCGAGTATCGGCACGGCGTGGGCGAGGTCGTCTGGCAGGTGCCGGGCGGGCTGGCCGCGCCGGGCGAGGAACTCCAGGCGGCGGGGCTGCGCGAGCTGCAGGAAGAGACCGGCTATGCGCCTGCCATCGTCAACGACGACACGGTGGCTTATCTCGGCATGGTGTGGGACAACCCCGGCTTTGGTGTGGCGTGCAGCCATCTCTATCGTGTGCGTGGGCTGGAGTTGACGGCGGACACGGCGCGCGACCACAGCGAATTTGTGACGCTGCACTGGGTCTCGCCTGCCTGGCTTAAAGAGGCGGTGCGCAGCGGCGAGATCAAAGATCGCGTGGTCGTCGCCGCCGTCGCTTATCTGCTGCTGCGTGGAGAGTTGTGATGCATGGAAAGTTGGAGCATGACGGCCACGATTGAGCTGGCGTCGCCGCGGCTACCGGAAGTGCGTGCGCTGATCCGTGCGTCCGACGCCGTCGCCCAGGCGCTCTATCCGGCGGAAAGCAACCACCTGGTCGACATCGACTCGCTGGCGCAGCCCCATGTGATCTTCTGCGTGGCGCGGCTGGACGGTGCAATCATCGGCTGCGGCGCGGCGGTGCTCAAACCGGAAGGCTACGCCGAGATCAAGCGCATGTTCGTAGCTGAAGCTGCGCGCGGTCACGGCGTCGGGCGTCAGATCCTGGCGTTTCTGGAGGATCAGGTGCGCGGGCAAGGAGTGACCTTGACGCGGCTGGAGACCGGCGTCTATTCGTATGACGCCATCCGGCTTTACGAGCGGATGGGCTACGTCAAAATTGGTCCCTTCGCCGATTACTGGGACGATCCATTAAGCGTGTTCTACGAGAAGCAACTATGAGTAGACAAACCTTTGCTCAGAAAGCATTAGCCCGCGCCGCCGGTCTCGACTTTGTCGAAGTCGGCCAGGTCGTCGATGCGCGGCCCGACATCGTGCTCAGCCATGACAACACTGCCGCCATTCGCCGCATCTGGCAGCAGTTCGGGCAGGAACGGGTGCTGATTCCTGACCGCATTGCCATCACGCTCGACCACGCCGTGCCCGCGCCGACGACCAAGCACGCGCAGAATCATGCCGAGATTCGTCAGTTCGTGCAGGAACAGGGCATCCGCCACTTTTTCGAGGTGGGGCGCGGCATCTGCCATCAGGTGCTGAGCGAGGAGGCCATCGTGCTGCCGGGGCAGCTCATCCTGGGCGCGGATTCACACACGACGCATTTTGGCTGGCTGGGCGCATTTGGCGCTGGCATCGGTCGCAGTGAGGTGGCGACGCTGTGGGCGACGGGCGAACTCTGGCTGCGCGTGCCGGAGAGTATGAAGATCGTGCTGGAGGGCGAGCTGCCGCCCGGCGTGACGGCAAAGGATTTTGCGTTGCGCGTCATCGGCGATCTCGGCGCCGACGGCGGGCTGTACATGTCCGTCGAGTTTCACGGCAGCGGCATCGAAGCGATGAGCCTGGAATCGCGCATGGTGCTGCCCAACATGATGGCGGAATTTGGCGCCAAAAACGCCTGGATTGCACCGGATGCGCAGACGGTGGCGTATCTGGAACAGCGGCTAAATCGGAGATTGGAGATTGGAGATTGGAGATTGGGCGCGGAGACGCAATCTCCAATCTCCAATCTCCAATTCCTCCTGCCCGACGCCGACGCAACCTACGCGGCTGTCCACCGCTATCGCGCCGCCGAACTGGAGCCGTCGATCGCCTGTCCGCACAGCGTAGACAAAGTCGTACCCTTGTCGGCGGTGGCAGGGACGCGGGTGCAGCAGGCGTTCTTGGGCACCTGCACCAACGGGCGGCTGGAAGACCTGGCGGCGGCGGCAGAGATTATCCGCGGTAGGCGTGTGGCGCCGGGCGTGCGCTTCCTGGTGATCCCGGCGTCGAGCGAGGTGCTCAAAGCCGCGCTCGAACGTGGCTATATCCAGGATTTTGTCGAGGCGGGCGCGGTGATCGGCGTGCCGGGCTGTGGCCCCTGCATGGGCAACCACATGGGCATCCCCGCGCCGGGCGAGGTGACCATCTCCAGCGCCAACCGCAACTTCCGGGGGCGCATGGGCACGGCGGACGCAGAGATTTATCTGGCGAATCCCGCAGTAGTGGCGGCGACGGCGGTGGCGGGCGTGATTGTGGATCCGCGGGAGATTGGAGAATAGAGATTGGAGATTGGGAGATTGGAGATTGGGAGATTGGAGATTGGAGATTGTGGGACTAGGCGATTGGGAGATTGGATTGACTCGTCCCTGCGTCAATCTCCAATCTCCAATCTCTGAATCTCTCAATCTCTCAATCTCAAAAGGAATATGTATGCACATTAACGGACGCGCCTGGAAATATGGCGACAACATCAACACCGACGTGATTTTTCCGGGGAAATACACCTACACGGTCACGGAGCGGGCGGAGATTGCGCGGCACGCGCTGGAGGACCTGGACCCGACCTTTGCCGCCAACGTGCAGCCGGGCGATGTGATCGTGGGCGGGCGTAACTTTGGCTGCGGGTCGAGCCGCGAGCAGGCGGCAACCTGTCTGGTCTACAATGGCGTCGGCGCTATCGTGGCCGTGAGCTTCAGCCGCATCTTCTATCGCAACGCGCTCAACAACGGCTTGCTGGCAATTGCCTGCCCGGAGGCGGCGGCGGCGATCCAGCCCGGCGAGCAGGTGACCATCGACACCGCACGTCACGTCATCCGCTGCGCCGCCGGCGAGTTCGCCTTTCCGCCGCTCAGCGCCAGCGTGATGGGCATCGTCGCGGCGGGTGGGTTGGTGGAATACGTCAAGCGTAAGCTGGCGGCGGCGTGAATCTGCGCACCCTGCTGCTGCGCGCGGCGCGGCATGGCTTCGACCTGTGGCTGGCGGTGGCGCGCCCGGTGACGCCCTCCGTGCGCATCCTGCTCGTGCGCGACGGCACGACGCTGCTGATCCATCACTCCTACGCCAGCAAGTGGTATTTTCCCGGTGGCAGCGTTGACCGCGGCGAGTCGCTGATGGCAGCAGCCGTGCGCGAAGCATGGGAAGAGGTCGGCGCAGTCGTGCAGGGTGAGCCGCGACTGCTCGGCATCTACCTGAGCAATCACGGCGGGCGCAGCGACCACGTCGTCGTCTATGTCAGCGAGGATTTCGACCTGCCCACCCCGCCGCCGGACACGTGGGAGATCGAAGGCTGCGCCTGGTTCAGCCTGACCAACCTGCCGCCCAATATGCAGCCGGCGTGCCGAAAACGGGTGGAGGAATATCTGGCAGGCGGCGGGCCGTATCATGGGGAGTGGTGAGATTGGGAGATTGGGAGATTAAGAGATTGAGAGATTGAGAGATTAAGAGATTAAGAGATTAAGAGATTAAGAGATTGGAGAGTAGAGATTGGAGATTGACACAGGGACGAGTCAATCCAATCTCCCAATCTCCCAATCTCCCAATCACCTAATCCCACAATCTCCCAATCTCCAATCTCTACTCTCCAATCTCTACTCTCCAATCTCGCCGAAAGGGCAACACAATGGACGTGAGTTTTTTCTTGCGTGGGCTGGTCTTTGGGTTTGCGATTGCGGCGCCGGTGGGGCCGATCGGATTGCTGATTATTCAGCGCACGCTGAACTTTGGACGGGTGATCGGCATGGCCTCCGGGCTAGGCGCCGCGTCGGCGGATGCGGTGTACGGCTCCATCGTGGCGTTTGGCCTGACGCTGCTCTCCGGCCTGCTGCTCGATCTGCAGACGTGGCTGGCGCTGGCGGGAGGTGTGTTTCTCTGCTACCTGGGGATGCGCACGGCAATGGCGACGCCGGCGACGGCGGCTGCCCAGCGCGAAACGCACGGCATGCTCAGCGCCTACGTCTCCACCTTTGCCTTGACGCTCACCAACCCGCCGACGATCCTGATCTTCACCGCCGTCTTTGCCAGCGTCGGGCTGGTCAACGTGGCGGAGAATCGCCTAGCGGCCGTGGCGTTGGTGGCGGGCGTCTTTCTCGGCTCGGCGGCGTGGTGGCTGTTGCTGTCGGGCGGCGTTGCACTGTTGCGCAGATTCGTCAACGCGACGACGCTGCGCTGGATCAACTGGCTAGCTGGCGGGGTGATCGTCGCCTTTGGCGTGCTGGCAATTGCGCGTGGGGTGGGGTGGGTGTAGATAGCGATTGGAGATTGGAGACTGGAGATTGGAGATTGGAGTGCTCCGCAGTGGAAATCACGCAATCGCCTAACCCTCTAATCTCCAATCTCCAGTCTCCACTCTCTCTTGAATCAGGAAACAAAACCAATGACCGAACGAGTTTACCGTATTGCCTTGATTCCCGGCGATGGCGTCGGCAAGGAAGTCGTGCCGGCGGCGCGGCGCGTGTTGGCGGCGCTGCCGTTGCGCTTTGACTTTGTCGAGCTGGACGCCGGCTGGGAGGTCTTTGAACGCACAGGGACGGCGCTGCCGCAGCGCACGGCATCGGTGATCCGCAGTTGCGACGGCGCCATCTTCGGCGCAACGCAGTCGCCCAGCCAGAAGATCGAGGGCTACAACAGTCCGATCCTGGCGCTGCGCAAACAGCTTGACCTCTACGCCAACCTGCGCCCGATCGTGTCGATGCCCGTGCCCGGCAGTCGTCCCGGCATCGACATGCTGATCGTGCGCGAGAACACCGAGTGTCTCTACGTGCGCCAGGAGCGGCTGGAGGACAACGGCAACACCGCCGTCGCCCAGCGCGTCATCACCCGCCGCGCCTCGGAACGGATTGCACGGAAGGCGTTTATGCTGGCGCGGGCGAGACGCAGAGAACGGGAGATTGGAGATTGGAGATTAGAGATTGGAGGTAGAGACGTCAATCTCCAATCTCCAATCTCCAATCTCCCAATCTCCTCCCTCGTCACCATCGTCCACAAAGCCAATGTCCTCAGCCTGACCGATGGGCTGTTCCGGGAGGCGTGTCTGGCGGTGGCGCGGGAGTTTCCCGATGTGCAGGTCGAAGAGCAGATCGTCGATTCGATGATCTACCGCATGATCCGCGAGCCGGAGCGCTACGACGTGATTGTGGCGCCCAATCTCTACGGCGACATCCTCAGCGATGCGGCGGCGGCATTAGTAGGCGGGCTGGGGTTGGCGCCGAGCGCCAACGCTGGCGACGCCTTCACGCTGGTCGAGCCGGTGCACGGCAGCGCGCCCGACATCGCCGGCAAGGGGATCGCCAACCCCTGCGCGACGATCCTGGCGGCGGCGCAACTGCTAGAGTCGCTGGGCGAAGGCGCAGCCGCGCAACGCATCCAGCGCGCCGTCCACCGCACCCTGGCGGACAACATCTGGTCGGCGGATTTGGGCGGGCAGGCGACGACAGCGGAAATGACGGCAGCGATTATTGAGCGATTAAGCGATTAAGAGATTAAGAGATTACGAGATTGGAGATTGGAGATTGTGGATTCTTGCGACCCAACGTGAAAATCACACAATCACCCAATCGCACAATCTCTTAATCTCCAATCTCTACTCTCCAATCTCAACAAACATTTTCAATACCACAAAGGAGATACAGTACTTATGGCGCTTAAAACTGCATCCGGCACAGCGGAATGTCCTGAATGCTTTGCCGAAATCGAAGTAAAGAACGTGATGCAAAACGAGATCGTCCAATGCCCGGAGTGCGGCGTCGATCTGGAGGTCGTGAACATCGACCCCATCGAGCTGGCGCCGGCGCCGGAAGAAGAGGAAGATTGGGGTGAGTAGGATGAAGGTGGGGATTCTCTACTCGCGCGTGCGCGCCGAGGAGAAGCTGCTCTTTGAGGAATTCGACCGCCGCGGCGTGGAATTGGAGCTGATCGACGACAACACGCTTATCTTCGACATCACCGCCGACCAGCAAACGCAGCGCTTCAACGGCTTCGATGTCGTGGTCGAGCGCTGCATCAGCCACGGGCGCGCGCTCTACAGCCTGCGCATCCTCAACGACCAGGGCGTCAAGACGGTCAACACGGCGCTGGTGGCGGACAACTGCGGCAACAAGCTGCAGACCACGAGCGCGCTGACCGCAGCCGGCGTGCCACAGCCGCGCTGTTTGGTCGCCTACACGCCGGAGAGCGCGCTCGAAGCGATCGAGTCGCTGGGCTATCCGGTTGTGCTCAAACCGGCGGTCGGTTCGTGGGGACGGCTACTGAGCAAGATCAACGACCGCGAGGCCGCCGAGGCGATCCTGGAGCACAAGGAGGTGCTCGGCTCCTATCACCACTCGATCTTCTACATCCAGGAGTACGTCAACAAGCCGCTGCGCGACATCCGCGCCTTTGTCGTCGGCGGCGAGACGATTGCGGCGATCTACCGCACGTCCGAGCACTGGATCACCAACACGGCGCGCGGGGGCAAAGCCAGCAACTGCCCGGTGACGCCCGAACTGAACGACATTTGTGCGCGGGCGGCCAACGCCGTCGGCGGTGGCGTCGTAGCGATCGACGTCTTCGAGGACCCGGCGCGCGGGCTGCTGGTCAACGAGGTCAACTACACGATGGAGTTCCGCAACAGCATTGCGCCGACGGGCGTCAACATCCCGGCGAAGGTGGTGGACTTCTGTCTGCGCGTCGGGCAAGAAGGCTGGGCGGCGGCGAACGGATGGACGAACGGCGGCCCGGCGGCGCATCCGGTCTCGCTGACGGCGGGGGCGAGCGCGTAGGCGGTGGAAGGCGGAAGGAATCGCTGCCAGGAGGCCGTCAGGCTTCCTGGCAGGGTGATAGTTGTCTGTTCCGTCGGCGGTCAGCACGATTATGGCTCTGGCGGGGAAGGGGACGGTATCTCCAGGTTTTCGAGCCCATACGCACGATACCCTGGCTCGCCAGATTTCAACTGCCACCAGGTCGGGGGTGGCGGCGGGTTCACCGTCATCAACACGGTGGGGTCAGCGCCCGTGCGCCAGCGCAGGTAGCCATTAGGAATGCCATCATCACTTTTCATTTCGTCCAGACTCCAGGCAATCGTATTGCCGCGAATCTCCCAACTGTAGAGACTGAACGTTGGGCTGTCGGTGGTGAACGTATAGAGCCTGCCAGTCGAGAGATCGTAGACGCTCTGCCACGGCTCCGGGTTCGCCAGTTTGCGCCAGTAAAGCCAGCGCCCATCGGTGAGATGTGGTGCGTCCGTGCCATAGGTGGGATAGAGCTTCTGCTGGTGACCGGTAGAGAGCTGATGCAGCACTGTGTACTCCGGAGAATCGGGGCCGATCTCGTGGTTTTCCGGCGCCACCAGCCAGGCGACCCAGTCGCCGCTCATGGCGGGGAAGCGGCTGTAGTCGTCGCCGGAGATTACCTGCTGTGCGTTGGTCTGCCGGTTCCACAGCACGATTTCGCTGCCGCCGCCCAGCGCATCGGAGTTGCGCCGCACCAGTGCAATCCACGCTTCGGTGAGCGCCACGCCTGCAAAGGGATCGTAGTAGAACGCATCGCGGATACAGCCCCGATGAAGTTCCTGGCGTTCGTCGGTCGCCAGGTTGATCATCGTCACAATCGAGTTGCCCTGGCAGTTTGGATCGCCTTCGAGAAAATCCAGGGTAACTAATACAGCCCAATCTCCTGCCACTGCATAATCATCAAGACTACTGCTGTCTTCATCGTATGCTATCTCTTTCAATTTACCCGTAGACATATGATACGCAAAAATCGTATGTGGTGAATAGAGTAGTGGACTTGCATTGTTTGTAAACAGAAGCCACTCTTTACTCTGTCGCAGCCTAAAAATTGTGGAGTGCCAATTGTCACGAAAAACCGATCTACAAGACGAAGGATACGGAATTGACTCGACATCCCAATACTTGCTGATCATAACAATTTCCGCCTCACCACCAGAAAGAGGCGTTCGACAAAGAAGACCAGCAGCCAAATCGAAATAGAGATACTGCTTGTCCACGGCTAGAGATGAGGCAAAAGGTCCGACATTTTTTAGAAATGACTCCCTAGTTTGAATTTGCAGGGAGGCGATCAAGCGAGCGGATGGTACTGACACTGAAGGTATCAATTCAGAAGTTACATCAAGCCGTCGAGTGCCAGGTTGAGGATATGCGGTACCTGAGAATGACATTTCTTCTGAAATTCGCTTGCCTGGGCTTTGCTCTGATGATGAAGCAAATGAGGTGCATCCTGTCAAGAGCCAAAGAGTTGCTAGCAAATAGATCAATTTAGATACGTACCAAGAGATTCTATGGCAGATAGGGTGGGCAATTATCATCATGAACCTCTTGTAATTCAGGTAATTCTGCACATTACTTTAACGAATAGGCGGATTTTATGGATTAGTTTGCGTAATCCAGGGATGCAGTGCTGACACCTTTGCCTTTAGCGCCACTACACCCCTGAGTCCCCATGAGCTAATAGAATAATGGATTAAGCGCACACTGCACGTTGTTGGTCCTTGCTGCTGTGATTAACGATGCTGGATACCACCATATCTTGAACTCGCCACCGCTGTAACCAGCGGCCGATCCAGCGGTTTCTGCATATCGCACATTACGCATGTCGTAGTACCACCCGTTGGTGATGTATGCTTCATAACCAATCACCGAATTGATGTGTGGCGCATAGGGATTGTTCTTCCAGTCTTTAAGATAATGGGTGTAAGTGCCGGTTACGAGCGCATAGTTGCGATCCACGTGAATACCTATCTTCTGCCAAAAGTCTTGATTGTCAGTAGGAGAAATAGATATGGGCTGAAGCAAATAGCGCTCTGTAAAGTTATTCTTGAAATAGTCGTGAAGGTATTTACACAATCCCGTGCCAGATGTTCCAACGGCAGGATCAAAATGATTATAGAAAACACCGTTGACAGTCCATCCGCCAGGATACGTTCGGATTGTGTTGGCAATTGTATCCATGTTGGGAATCGAACTTAACGACCATATTGCATCAAGTGCAACGGAAATTGATCCCGGTCCGCAGTAATTCCGATGCGCCCAGTCATTTGGTTCCTTGATCGTGTTGAGGCCGCCAAGTGACTTGTTCGCATATACCGTTGCCAGGGTGCCGTCAGTGTGCTCCGCCCCTGCCGCATCGACAAGCGCTGCCTCGACGCGCGCTTGTAACGCTTTCAGGTCGCGCTCTCCAATCAGCATATACTGGCGCGAAATTTCCATGTTGAATTCGATCTCTTCGGCCGTCAGTGGTCTTCCTCTTTCGCCAAGCCACACTTGTGGAGATGCAGCAACACTGCCCTCCTCGCCCCCGGCCACAAGCGGCAAAAAGAGTCTGCTGGCCTGGTAGTCGAGCGCAACGCCAATGATGGTGTATGGCTCCTGGCGCTCGTCCACCACCCCGGCTTCTGCATCCGCCCGTTCCCAGGCTTCGATGATCTCGCGCGGCGAAAGCGAAGTGTCTGTGATGACGGCTGTCGGATCGGAGGAAGGCCCAGCGATCTCTATGATCTGGATCGTATCCAGTGTAGGCGATGCCGGCTCTTCCTGGGCGAACACCTGCGACGGGCATAGCAGTGCAATGCCAATCAAACTGAAGAAAAACGCCAATACTATCAGGTTACGCACGGGCGTACGAACGGAACGGTGGAACATTGCGCCTCCAAATTGCAATGAGCAAGTTGGAATCTAGCCACGGTGCGCCGGAACAAACCGCAGGGCAGTTACGTTCTTGCTTTCGATGCTCACACAATAGCAAATTTAGGGATGCAATTTCAAGCAAAAACCTACCCAATTTTGGGTAGTCCACCTACTCAATTTTGGATAGTTGGTCACTCACGCTCACGATACCATTCGACCATGGGAGGCCCCGCTGATGCAACGCAACGCTTTTGGTCAAATCGTCGCTTCCTTGCGCAAAGAGCGTCGCGACCCACTGACGGGTCGTCCCTGGACGCAGGAGCAACTGGCATCCGCAAGCAGGCTCTCCCTGCGCGTCATCGCCAACCTGGAACAGGGCAAGAAGGCGACATTGGATGGCGTCATGCTGGAGAACCTGGCCTCAGCGCTTCAACTCACGACGTTGGAACGCCGCGAGTTCTTCACCCTGGCAATCGATCTCGAAGATGGGTCAGCCAGTGCGCCTGTGTACGACGTGACTGCCGCCGACGCTGAACTACTCGAACTGTTCGCCGGCCTGCATCAGCCCGCGTTCCTGTACGATGACTACTTCGACATCCTTGCTGCCAACCATGCCGCCTTGACGCTGCACGCCATCGAGCGTGGCTGGCTGCAAAGCCTTGCCGGTGAAGATGAGCGCCCCAACTTCATGCACGTCATCTTTGCGCCAGATTCGCCCATGCGCCGCTCCATGCAGACCGGCTGGCGTATGCTGGCGCTGCGCAACCTGCACCAGTTCCGCGCCATGACGCTGCGCCATCGCCACACCAAACGCTGGCATGACCTGATGGCGCAGTTGCGGATGCAAGCGCGTAGGCAGTGGACAAGGAAAAGAATCGCTGCCAGGAAGCCTGATGACCTCCTGGCAGGTGATCTTTGTCTGCTCTATCGGTGATCAGCACACTTATGGCCCTGTCTGGGCAGGAGACGGGATATCCAGATTTTTGAGGTCATACGCACGATACCCTGGCTCGCCAGATTTCAACTGCCACCAGGTCGGCGATGGCGGTGGGTTCACCGTCATCAACACGGTAGGGTCGGCCCCTGTGCGCCAACGCAGGTAGCCATCAGGAATGCCATCCTCACTTTTCATTTCGTCCAGACTCCAGGCAATTGTATTGCCGCGAATCTCCCAACTGTAGAGACTGAACGTTGGGCTGTCGGTGGTGAACGTATAGAGCCTGCCAGTCGAGAGATCGTAGACACTCTGCCACGGCTCCGGGTTCGCCAGTTTGCGCCAGTAAAGCCAGCGCCCATCGGTGAGGTGTGGCTCATCCGTACCGTAGGCAGGGTAGAGTTGCTGCTGCCAGCCAGTGGAGATTTGATGCAGCACCGTGTACTCCGGTGAATCGGGGCCGATCTCGTGGCTTTCCGGCGCCACTAGCCAGGCGACCCAGTCGCCGCTCATGGCGGGGAAACGGCTGTAGTCGCCATCTGCAGAGATCACCCGCTGTTCGTTGGTCCGCCGGTTCCAGAGCACGATCTCGCTGCCGCCGCCCAGCGCGTCGGAGTTGCGCCGCACCAGTGCAATCCACGCTTCGGTGAGCGCCACGCCCGCAAAGGGATCGTAGTAGAATGCATCACGAATGCAGCCCCGATAGAGTTCCTGACGTTCGTCGGTCGCCAGGTTGATCATCGTCACAATCGAGTTGCCCTGGCAGTTTGGATCGCCTTCGAGAAAATCCAGAATGACGAGGACTGCCCAGTCACCCATCACTGCATAGGCGTCTAGGCTGCTATCGTCCTGATCACGCAAAATCGCTTTCAACATGCCTGTTGGCATATGGTAGGCATAAACTGTATGTGGTGAATACAGTGACGGCATCGCTCTACTCACAAAAAGTAGCCATTCTTCACTTTGTTTTAGCCGAAAAATCGCAGGGCTGAATGGGTCAGCGTTTATGGTGGTCGTACAGGGTGAAAGGAAGGGCGTCAGATCGATCTGCCAATATTCGTTGGTCATAACGATCTCTGCATCACCCCCGGCAAGGGGGGTGCGACAAAGAAGACCTGCATTCGAATTGAAATAAAGGTAACGATCGTCAAATGCCAGACTCGTTGCAGACGAAACGGTATTGTGGATAAACAATTCTTGTGTTTTGATCTGTGGTGCTCTCGTCATCTCGAGAGGCGACTCAAATGTTGGTGATGCGAAAGTACGGTTTATGTCCGAATCTTTTTGTTGTTGGAGTAAGGCGCGAGGCGAAGCCGAGTGTATGGACATTTGCGAAACATGAGGCGAACCGCACCCTGCTATCGCGCCAATAAGCACCATTCCATAGGCGATCATGATGAATAGCAGCCGATACGGCTTGTGCTTTACCGGAAAATGGATTCTCATTGCTCTTACTTTCTGTGGGTAGTAACGCGTTGGTCTGATGATGTCCATGAGTTTCCTGAGCAAAACAACCTCATGACATAAGCACAGTGCTACCCGCTAATTCTTGGGCAGTGGACTTTGCCGCCAACCTTGACAAGTGTCGAGATTGGCGGAATGTGTCAATAACAATGAGACACGAAAGTCAGAAAACTACTGTCGAATGAACGTG
>CZCA01001446.1_pt1 | contig 39598 bp, 35 predicted proteins | sample 591981 | NCBI WGS metagenome assembly CZCA01 (sample SAMEA3556810, study PRJEB10932) | anaerobic digester metagenome | reverse complement strand
ACCATTGACGCAAACCCAGTCCTCCGTTTCATCGACCTCTTGGGACGCAGCCGAAAGTCATAATACGCAGGGATACATGGAGGAAACTCATGTCTCACAGCGAATACCTGGACAGGAGGTAACTTATTATGAGATTCGGAGTGCACGTGAGCAAGGCAGGCGGCCTTAAGAGAGCGTTACAAGATGCTATCGACCTCGGGTGTGACACTATTCAAATGTTTGCCGGAAGCCCGAGAAGTCTTAGGCAGAGCGCCATCGATGAAGATGAGGCTTATGCTTTTTTGCAAGGCCTTACCAAAGAAGACATACAACCACTTGTTATTCACGCCCCGTACCTTCTTAACCTTGCTTCGCCCAAGGATGAAACATATGAAGTATCGGTTCGGGCTCTTGCCCATGAAATTACCAGGTGCCAATCTCTTGGCGCGGACTATCTGGTGTTTCATCCCGGCAATCACCTGGGCTCAGGGATGGAAGCAGGGATTAAGAGAATTGCCGCCGCGATTAAGAAGGCATGCGACATGACGGAATTAACCCGCGACAATGGATTGACCCTCCTTCTTGAGATGGTTTCAGGCGCCGGAACTGAAGTCGGGTGGATGTTTGAGCATCAAAGAGACATAATGGGTATGGCGGAAGGCGCACCTCTTGGAATCTGTCTGGACACATGTCACATGTTCGCAGCGGGCCATGATATAGCAACTCGAGAAGGACTTAGCGAAACCCTGGAGAAGGTCGACGAGATTCTGGGAATATCCTATGTATCAGTTGCTCATTGCAATGATTCCGTGGGTGTTCTGGGATCCCGTCTTGATCGTCACGCGGATATCGGATCCGGCATGATAGGAGAAGAAGGATTCCGCGTTATCCTGGGAAACTCCAAGATTCGCGCGTTGCCCCTCATTCTGGAAACACCCAAGATCCGCATGGAAGATGACAAGCGGAACTTGGCTGCCATCAGGCGTCTGGCCAAAGAGGCGGTGATATGGTAATTGACGGAGTTTAGAGAGGGTCAAATCCGAGATAAAATCCATGAAGTATTTGGGCCTTGCGGTCTTTTGTCAGAGGCACTGCCAGGATATGAGTTTCGCGAATCCCAACAGGAAATGGCTTTTGGGGTATTACGCAGTTTCCTAACATCCCGCCACGCCTTTATGGAAAGCGGCACAGGCACCGGTAAGTCCATTGCTTACCTTGTTCCTGCTATCCTATGGTCTTCTACCACCGGTAATAAGGTGGTCATATCCACGAATACCATCAACCTTCAAGAGCAGCTTATTCACAAAGATCTTCCTTCTCTTGTTGAATGTCTGGGAGTGGAATTTAAGTATTGCCTGGTCAAAGGGAGACCTAACTACGTCTGTCTTAGAAAGCTTGCCGTTGTTTCAAATGAGATGGAAGATGAGACTGATGACGCTTTCAGGTTGGCTTTTGCAGAGTTCATCAGTGAATTGGCTCATGTCCCAACAGGCACCAGGTCTGATTTTCATCTGGAAACGCCTGATGAGATCTGGGACCGCATCGCATCAGATTCCATGTCTTGTCTCAGGAGTCGATGTCCATGGAGTAAGAGGTGTTACTTTCTGAAAGCGCGCTCACAGATGGAGGATTCCGGTATTCTAGTTACAAACCACCATCTTCTGTTTTCTGACATCGCCCTACGAGCCGTAATGCCTGATAATTCCGGAAGTCGAGTCCTTCCGGAATATGAGTATCTCATCTTGGATGAGGCTCATAATATCCCTCCCGTAGCTGAAGAACATTTGGGATATAAGGCAGGCCTGGTAAATATACAAAGTGCCTGTAACGAGCTGGTTCATGTTGAGGGTTCCCGTCGCGGAAGAGGGGGTTTGCTGTTTAGTCTAAGAGCTATGATTTTTACTGCCACAGCTGAAGCCAGAGACAGTCTTATACAGAATATTGTGTCTTACATCGACTCTTCAATAGAGGCTACTCGGAGAAGCTATGAGGCGTCCACTTCGTTTTTTCAATCATTTGGCTGGTTTCTGAAGCACGTTTCAGCGCAATACAAGCGAGGCAGCAATGCAGTCAGGCTGAAGAAAGATATCACGGAATCAATTGAATGGCAGGACGTAGTCATCCCAAGCGCAGAGAAGGCCATTATCAGAGGCCAAGAGTTGCTCTGGAATCTGAATCAGATCCTAGAACGCCTTGATATGCTTAAAGAGGATTCCGATATTGGTCTTAAGTCTTTAGAAGGGGACATTCAAGGCGTGGTAGGCAGACTGTCTTCAGAGATTACTGCTCTTAGCTTCGTTGTGTCCATGGAAGACAAGGAATTCGTCTACTGGAGCACAGGCTATCCTACTGATATTCAACTTATTGCAACACCGCTTAATGTAGCATCCGCCTTGCGTGAGCACTTATTTGACACGGTGGAATCAGTTGTCCTCACCTCGGCGACAATGACTGTAGGAGGGGATTTTCAATTCTTCAAACACCTGGTAGGGCTCGATGAGCAACTTGATCCTCCTCTAGAGTTCATCTTCGACTCGCCTTTTGACTTCCCGAACCAGGCCTTGCTCATAGTTCCTGAAGACTTGCCTGACCCACGGGATCCGTTATTTACAGTCGAAGCCGCAAGGCTAATCTCGGAAATTATTCAAGCGACACAAGGACGCGCATTTGTGCTCTTTACATCCTATGCCATGCTTGACAAGGTTGAAGAGGTGATTCGACCGTCTTTGGAAGGCTTGGGAATTAAAGTGTTCAGACAAGGCTCAATGCCCCGCCACCGTATGCTCACGTGTTTTCGGGAGGAACCAGGGGCGCTCCTTGGAGCTGATAGTTTCTGGCAAGGAGTGGATGTCCCCGGTGATGCGCTTTCATGCGTAATCCTGGCGAGACTTCCTTTTCAAGTCCCTACTAACCCTGTTTATGAGGCAAGAATGGAGGCTTTTAAAACACAAGCTATCGATGGCTTTCGGTTTTATGCCCTCCCTTCAGCGGTAATCAGGTTCAGACAAGGCTTTGGACGCCTAATAAGAAGCAGTGAAGATCGAGGCGTTGTCGTAGTCCTTGACAATCGCTTAGTCCGGAAGTGGTACGGACGGGCTTTCTTATCATCCCTTCCCAGTGTGACTCTGGCTGTGGAAAGCAGCAACCAGGCAGTGGACTCAATTCGCAAATGGCTGGGCAACCAATAATGGTTATTCCTCTTTTAGCAGCTTATTCCGGTTGTCCTCCTAGGATCAGCATGCTATAATCCGCTCATGAGTTCGCCTTTTTGAGGACATGCGTATCTTTCTCATAAAGGGGGCGAAGCCATGAGAAACCGGAAAGCTTGTTTACTTCTAATCAGTTGTATCCTAGCCGTGCTTATGGTGTTATGTGTAGGCCTTTCAGGTACACAGAAGGACACAGCAAGCGCAGGGCAATCTGACTACGAACTACTTGCTCGGGTAATATCAGGTGAAGCTAGAGGCGAACCGTACATGGGTAAAGTCGCAGTCGGCGCTGTTGTCATGAATAGAGTGATAAGTCCTCAGTTTCCTTCGACTATCTCCGGCGTCATCTTTCAGGATTGGGCATTCACGTCAGTCTACGATGGTCAAATAAACTATACGCCGGACCCTGATTCCTATAGAGCTGCCGGAGAGGCAATGTCAGGTCAGGACCCCACCTATGGCGCACTGTACTTCTATAATCCCGCTCGCGTCACATCCTACTGGATTTTCACAAGGCCGGTCACGACTGTCATCGGAAGCCACTATTTTGCAAGGTAGCCAGGCACGCCCTGCCTGGCTACTTTAGTTATCACATCTGCATGCCATCAGAGGATTCTGCATAAGTATTATGGGAAATGCTCTCTTCGAGGAGGACTCCTCGGATGTTGATCGTTATCGGACGGAACCGGAAGAGACTGGTTCTCATTCTTATAGCACTACTTGTTGTCATTGACACTTCCCAAATAGCATTATTAACAGCAGCGAAAGCAGTTATTGCCACTGTATCAGGGAGGCTTGTGCCTGTGTATTCCGTGTTTACACAAGACCGCAAGGTGAGCTTGACCTTTGAAAGCGAATCCGGGAAAGACATGACGCCGGAAATCCTGAAAGTCTTGAATGCGCACAATATTACCGCAAACTTCTTTCTGTCCGGAGAATGGATGGAGAAACATGGGGATTCTGTAAACGGCATTATTGAAAGTGGCCATGAACTCGGCAACTACACCTACTCCGTTCCCCATCCCAACACCCTTCCTAAAGCTGAACTCAAACGGGAACTGGAGAAGGCTCATAAGTTGGTTGAGAAGGTGTCCGGTCAAGTGCCTAAGGTCTTTAGGCCGCCTTACGGTGAGTACAGTAACAAAGTCATAGAGGTCTCCAGAGAACTGGGTTACGAGACGGTGATATGGAGCATAGATTCACTGGACTGGCGCGGAACATCCCAGGATGACATGGAAAAGAGGATCCTCCGAAAGCTCCATAATGGTGCCATCATCAGGTTTCATGTAACAGGACGCAACACGCCCGCGGCACTTTCGCAAATTATTCAGAATATCAAAGAAAACGGGTACGAAATAGTCCCCTTAAGTCAACTCTTACTCGAAGGCGATTACTACATACATCCTCATACAGGTGAAATGCGACCCATACAAATGCCTTCATCAGGCCAAGGCAAAAGGAGGGGTCTTTTAGATGAGACGTAAAGACAAACTGGCTCCCAAACGTGCAGGACGTCTCACTGCAATTGTGATTACAAGAGACATGGCGCTCTTTATGGCGTTTGCCGTTTTAATCTTCGTATTTACGGTGACTCTTGTCTCGTCTCTTGATGATATCAGGCGGATGGTTTACGGCGTAAGGCCCGGAGTCACGTTGGAGACGCGGATAATTTCAGGATATCTGCCAAAGGAGGTGAGACTGGTTGTGGAAGCCATGGCGGATCAAGAACGGACAGCCCCGAAAGACGCCATGCTTTACAAAGAGACAGGCGAGCTAATACCGGAATCGCCGGGGCTCGATATTGACGTGGATTTGACTGTAGACCGCGCCATGAAAGCAAAGCCGGGAGGAAACGTAGAGTTAGTGCGAACTGTAATCGCTCCGGCAATAACTAAGCGCCATTTTGATCCTCTATACCGTGTTAACACAGGAAGGCAAGCTATGGCAATCGCGGTTAACGTGGCCTGGGGCGAGGATTGTCTTCCCAGGCTGCTTGATGCCCTCAGGGAACATAACATGAAAGTGACGTTTTTTATTGAGGGAGAATGGGCTGAGAAATTTCCTGACATGGTAATGCTTCTTAGCAAAGAAGGACACGAGCTGGCAAACCACGGATTTCAACATGTTCATGTGGAAAAAATGAGTGAACCCATGATTAGGCAACTTATTTCAGACAACGAGAAACTCCTCATCAGCCTGGGAGTCAGGCCAAGCAGACTGTTTGCTCCGCCGTATGGCGAATGCAATCAGACAGTGGTTTCGGCGGCAGCGTCGCTAGGATATACGACAACGATGTGGACCATTGACACACTTGATTGGAAACTGGAAGATTCCGAGAAAGTCCTGGACAGAGTCGTGCCGAAAATCACGCCGGGCGCCATCATTTTAGCTCATCCAACTGAAGTTTTCCTCGAAGCTCTTCCAAAGATAGTGGACGCTTCAAGAAAGGCCGGCTATGGGTTCTTCACCATATCAGACTTACTCGAATCCGAATAGGATAGCTATCGCAAAGTATCAAGAATTGCTTCCCAGTATAGGCTGTCTTCATATCCCAGCTTCCAGATGGCTATACCTGCGATATCATATTTTTCCACCAACTCAAGCTTGGGCTTGAGACTGTGAGGAGATTCAAACCATACTTCGTGGGAAGCGCCATTTTCCATATACTTGAAGAATGGGGATTTAGCCTCAGAATCCCAAGACGGGTCGATTCTCATGCGAGTCGCGCGGTTCATTGCCTGAGTATACGAAAGCGCTACCGTCCTTCCTGTAGAAAGATTCCAATCATAACCGTACGCAGGAACTCCCATTAGCACCTTGTTCCTTGGTACTTGGGTAATCGCATACTTGATTACTCTCTCCACCCACGGAAATGAAGCTACAGGTCCGGCTCCGCTGACGAGAGAGTGCTCATCATACGTCATTAGCATTATATAGTCACAGGATTTCCCCAAAGCATAGTAATCGAAGGCGCCAACCCAGGATTGGCCTCGGTGGTCTTGAGTTTTGGCGGGCACGGACATAGTGACCAGATATCCACGGGGCTTCAGGCGGGCACGGAGCTCATTCATGAAAGCCGTAAGATTGTCGCGGTCTTTCGGATTCACGTTTTCAAGATCTATGTTAACCCCGTCGTAGCCTTGTTTCTCCAAAATCGCGAGGATATCCGAAACCGCCTTTGCCCTTGAGTTATAGCTTTGAAGCAACGCGTGTGCGCGTCTCTCATCAAATCCTCCCTGCACGAGGTTATGTACAAGAGCCAGAGTCTTGATATCTCCGGACTTTGCGACTTTCATAGCTCTTTCACTGGTGTCACCTGATACTCTTCCGTCTTTGTCCACCGGATGTAAGAAAATAGCTATACAGTCAAGAAAATCTTTATTAGGCAGAAGAGACCCGTATGATGTTGGGTCACCATGGTAATCCTCTGTATAGTATCCGATTACTTTACGTTTTCCGGTTCTGATTTCCGGCGCTTGTTGGACGCGGTTCGACGGAGACCGGCTTTTCGCTCCAGGATTCAAGCGAGACAGATCGCTGCCTTCAAGGAGGAAGTCGGCCATCCACCCGATGTGCCCATTGGAAAGCTTAACCTGATACCAATCGTCAAGTGAAGCAATAACAGTGACTTTGGCGCCGGAAGGCAATCTCTGTAAAGTCGGAAACTCCGTTCCAGGCCCCTTGCGAACCCTGGCGAGTTCCTTGACAGAGGCTTGAATGTGGTCTGTGGCAACAATAGGTTTCTTGCTGTCCATTTGCGTAGCAGCAGTCACCTCATATGCGTCCACCGGCGAAGGAGTGACAACGTTCTCAGGTTTAGGATTATTTGCTGAAAAGACATACAGCAGAATAGTCAAGACTGTTGCGGCAATCTTTGGGTCCAAGACTTGGGCTCTCCTCCTTGCTCTACGTCCGTTGACCTAAGTATGAGTTCATTAGTTTTCGCTCGTTTTCCGAGGTCTTGGGTGGTCCCGCACGGTACGTACACTTTCCGGAACCGGCGATTACTTATGGTGATCTGTTTAGGACGCATATGGGATGCTACTTGCCAATTCTGCCTAAGACGACAAGTTCCTCTATGCAATTTCAGGGTATATAGGTTCAATGTGGTTTAAAAATCGGCGATAATAGATAGTTAGAAAAAAGAGGATTCAGACTCAGATGGGCGAATTTATATGTGCGTGTCGATGAGAAGCGAAGGATGTCTAGGAGTGGCGTAGTGGATCAATACAAGAAGATTGTGCTGCCTGGCGGGGCAAAGGTAGTGACTGAAGAGATTCCCCATGTACGATCGTGTACAGTCGGGTTATGGTTGAATGCCGGATCACGCTGGGAAAGTCCGAAAGCAAACGGGGTTTCTCACTTCATTGAACATCTGGTTTTCAAAGGCACTAAAAGTCGTACAGCAAAGAAAATTGCAGAAGAAATAGACGGGGTAGGCGGATACTTGAATGCTGTAACTACCAAGGACTATACTTGCTACTATGCTAAAGTGCCTGATAAATACGTAGGACTTGCTATAGATATCATATGCGATATTGTCTGTCGCCCGTTGCTCGAAGAAGGAGATATTGAGAAAGAAAAAAGCGTCATAGCCGAAGAGATTGCCATGTATGAAGACTCACCGGAAGAAATTGTCCATGATTTGCTTGCCTCTACAGCGTGGGGGCGTTGCGCTCTTGGGTTGCCGACTCTTGGTTCTCTAAAAACCTTGAAGGATTTCGGAAGGGATGGTATTGTCAAGTACATGTCCGAACACTACGTCTCGGAAAGCACAGTTGTGTCAGCTGCGGGGAACATAAGGCACGAGAACGTGGTGGAAGAAATAATCAAGCGGTTAGATCTATCTGACATGCCGATGAAATCTTTTGTGACTCCCAAGTGGAAACCGGGAGCACAGGCTTTTCGTTCCAAAGCTATAGAACAGGCTCACGTATGCATTGGGTACGAAGCGTTTGGCAGACACCACCCGGACAGGTTCGGCCTATATATCTTGGATGTCGCAGTTGGAGGCGGGTTAAGCTCCAGACTCTTCCAGAAGCTCAGAGAAGACCGGGGCCTTGTGTACTCGACATACTCCTATACTGCGTTGTATGATGATACAGGGGCATTTACATTGTATGCCGGAACCGCCGTAGAAAACGTCAGCCTTGTCAGCGATTTGATTTTTGGAGAGCTTCATGACATATGTAACCATGGCCTTAAATGGGAAGAATATAACCGTGGCAAAGAGCAACTGAAAAATGCCCTGGCGCTGAATTTGGAGACTACCAATAGCAGAATGAGCAGGCTTGGAAGGTTAGAACTTGCAGGTGAACCACTCTATACGCCGGATGAGATCAGCAAGCTCATTGATAATGTTACTTACGATGATGTGAGCCGAATAGCAGTTCAGATCTTGGGGCAAAAGCCACCGGTCGTGGCGGTGGTAGGTCCACGCAAAACTAAATCGTTCCTTATTCGGAGGGAGCTAAATGACACAAGACCTCGAGAAGAGACTGGAAGTACTCAGGATAGCCATAGAAGATTTGCGTGGGGAGCTGAACCGAACGATAGCCCAACATCAAGGAAACCTTAATAACCTTGAGACTTATGATATCAGCGAACGCCTTGATGAACTGGTTGCCGAATACCTTCGTCTGACAGAAAGGCTAAATGGCGCATATGAGCGTGGCTATTATGTCAAACTAAAGCCAAACCCTACTAACAAGGAGGCGGCGAGATAAATGGCAAGCATCATAGGCACATTTAGCAAGCGTGATGAGGCGGAGAGAGCTATTCATGAGTTAAAGAGAGAAGGATTCGGCGATGACAAAGTATCCATAGTTGCCAAAGAAGATAGAGGGCGTGGAGGAGATCGCGGTGAAGGCGGACTGAAAATGGGTCGCGGCACAGATGTTTCCGGTGGTACAGTCACCGGAGGCGCAATCGGAGGCACGGCCGGAGTCCTTGCCGGATTGGGGGCTCTTGCGATTCCCGGAGTTGGTCCAATTGTCGCTATCGGACCCATAGCAGCCGGACTTACCGGGGCGGTAGCAGGGGGACTTGTAGGTAGCCTTGTGGATTTAGGGATTCCGGAAGATCGTAGCAAGTTTTATGAGAGCAAAGTTAAAGAGGGAAAGGTCCTGGCTGTAGTAAAAGCCGATGACAATGAGGTGAATAACGTCAGAGAGGTATACAGCAAGTTCGGCGCCTCTGACATAGAGATTCACTAACTTTAGAGAATCAGGTGGAATTTCCGTACACATAATGTAGTATCAATGGATAAACCGCTGTGGCATGGTGTCCGGATAGTGCCTGTCTGCAGCGGTTCTTGCATTATTCCAAGGATAGTTGCATGCTCGGCTCCAAGAAGGCTCCAATGCCGGTAAGTAACTGGATTTACCGCTGACACGGTTGCGTTACCGGAGGCGAAAGGAATGCAAAACCGGAAGGATTAAAGAAGCATGGCAAGGATAAGCCTACTCAGGGGGTTAGGTATAAATGAAAATCAAGACAATCATAACAGGAGCAGCAGGACGCATGGGAAAGCAAGTCGCGTCTGCCCTCATGCAGGAATCAGACATACAACTGGTTGGGGGTGTAGACCTAGAAAAAGAAAATATTAATATCATCTCAGGGCAGACTGACAGCTCACTTCAGGTAACAACAGACCTTCGCGCCTTGATAGCCAAGACTCACCCGCATGTACTGATAGATTTCACACACCCGGCAAGTGTTATGAATAACGTAAGGATCGCTCTTGAGAACGGGGTCAGGTGCGTTGTGGGAACCACAGGCTTATCAGCGTCTGACTCAGATGCAATCAGGAGCTTCTGCCAGATGAATGAGATAGGTGCTGTAATTGCCCCAAACTTCGCGATTGGCGCTGTCCTTCTCATGAAATTCGCCCAGATAGCTTCCAGGCACTTTGATAAAGCTGAGATTATTGAAATGCATCATGATAAGAAAGTAGATGCTCCTTCAGGAACGGCTCTTAAGACCGCTGAGTTCATGGGACACCGGGATCCGGCTGCAGAAGAGGAGACAGCAGTAAGCCTTGAGTCACAGTCTGCAAGGGGTGAAAGGATTGGAGGCATTCGAATACACAGCGTAAGGCTTCCAGGCCTTGTAGCTCACCATGAGGTCATCTTCGGGGCGTCCGGAGAAACACTCACAATACGTCATGATTCTCTGTCACGGGAGTCTTTTATGCCCGGCGTAATTCTGGCTGTGAGAGAAGTGATGAAGCTTGATAGGGCAGTTTTCGGACTTGATGTCCTCCTTGACATATAGGCAGTTCTTGCCGTATGACAACTGTTTCCGTTGCCGGACGAGCACAAAAGGATAAAACAGGCACCCCCTCCCCTCAAGAATCATATATTACCCATAGCTATGTACGGTCAGGGGAGGGACTGTAATGGAAGAGGGCCTCAAAGGACTCGTTATTTGTGTTCTTGGCGGGGATTTTCGCGAAGTTGAACTAATCCGGAAATTCCTCGGAGAAGGGGCTCTCGTAAGAGTAGTAGGATACCCGCCTCTTGATGAGCTTGAAGGGACTACTAGGGAAACCAGCGTATTCCAGGGGATTCATGGAGCTTCTGCAATTGTCGTAGGAATGGGCGGCTTAGATGTCGGAGGCAAGGTAAGAACTCTCGACCCAGAGATCAATATTGCCCTCACTGAGGAGCTCCTCGAACTGATTCCACCTGGCGTGCCGCTTCTTGTCGGAGCTGCAAGGCCCAGGCTCCGTGAATTCGCGTCAAAGCATAATGTGAATCTTGTCGAGGTTACCGAGGACGACGAAATTGCCATACGAAACTCAATACCTACGGCAGAGGGAGCGCTTCAGATAGCCATGGAAGAGATGCCCATTACAATCCATGGATGCAACGCTGTTGTAGTTGGGTTTGGACGAGTAGGGGAGACTATGGCACGCGTTTTGCTTTCGCTTTGTGCAAACACTGTCGTGTGTGCCAGGAACCTTGCACAGCTTGCGAGGGCTAGTGAAATGGGTGCTTCCACATTGCATATTTCGTCCCTTGCTATGGCTTTATCCAACGCTGACGTAGTCTTTAATACAGTCCCTGCAATAGTCTTGACTGAAAAGACCCTGGAGAGCATGAGTCCCGGTTCTCTCATAATAGACTTAGCGTCAGCGCCGGGAGGAACTGATTTTGAAGCTGCGACGCGGTTGGGCATTAAGGCTATCCTCGCCCCGGGATTACCGGGGAAAGTTGCTCCGAAGACTGCAGGCAAGATTCTCGCTGATTCAATCCCTCAACTCATAAGACGGGAACTCAGCCGCCTCCGCTGACCGGCAGGTCTGCTAGCATTAGGTGGAGGTGGAATCCATGCGGCTTGCCGGTAAGAGAATTGGCGTGGCTATGACAGGGTCGTTCTGCACTATCCCTGAGGTTTTGCCTGAACTTGAGAAGCTTGTCCATGAAGGCGCAGATGTGTATCCAATACTTTCAGAAAAAGTCGCAACTCAAAATACAAGGTTTGGAAAGGCCGCTGACATAATATGCGCCATTGAACGTATTACAGGTAAAGAACCTATCTTGACCATTGCTGAGGTAGAACCCTTAGGGCCGGCAAAAGTTCTGGACGCCTTAATAATAGCGCCATGCACGGGAAACACCTTGGCTAAACTGGCGTCGGGCATCACAGACGGTCCGGTTCTGATGGCTGCCAAGTCTACCATGCGCAATCTGAGACCTGTAATCATCGGGATTTCCACAAATGACGGTCTATCGGCGAACGCCAAGAACCTAGGCGCCATACTCAATACTAAACATATATATGTGATTCCCTTCACACAAGATGCGCCTTTTGTGAAACCTCGTTCGCTCATAAGTGATATGCAACTCATTATTGATACGCTCATTGCTGCGCTTGAAGGCAAACAGCTACAGCCTATTCTTGTTGACAGGAAATCATAGGGGATATATGCTAACATAAAACACTCGGCATAAACGGCACATAGTGAGGGGAGAAGAATGAGAAGATACAGAGTAGCGATAGTAGGCGCCACAGGAGTCGTAGGACAGGAACTCTTAAAGATTCTGGCGGAAAGGGACTTCCCCATTGCAAAACTGACGCTTCTTGCGTCAGCCAGATCAAAGGGGAAACATGTGGAATTTCAAGGAGAGGCTTTACGCGTAGAAGAGGTTTCGGAGAACTCATTAGCAGGTCACGATATAGCGTTTTTTGCGGCAGGCGCGTCAGTTTCGCGAGAATTCGCCGAAGGCGCAATTGAAAGAGGTGCCTTGGTGATTGACAATAGCAGCGCATTTCGCATGGACCCGGAGGTACCCCTTGTTGTTCCCCAAGTAAACCCTAAAGATATCTTAAGACATAAAGGAATCATTGCCAACCCCAACTGCACCACAACTATCATGGTAATGGCATTAAAACCTATTGATGACGCTGCCTCTGTTAAGCGAGCAGTCGTATCCACATATCAAGCTGTATCCGGGGCCGGAATAAAGGCTATGGATGCTTTGTTCCGGGAGTCCAAAGCATATTTGGCAGGAGAAGCCGTTCAGCCTGAGGTCCTTCCCTTTGCATCTGCTCCAAAGCACTATCAGATTGCATTTAACGTAATCCCGCAAGTGGATGTGTTCCAAGACATGATGTACTCCAAGGAAGAATGGAAGACTGTTCATGAGACTACCAAGATTATGGGTCGGGCATTTGGAATCACTGCTACTACCGTGCGTGTTCCCGTAGAGAGATCGCACTCCATATCCCTGAATCTGGAAACCGAGCGTAAGCTCACTCGGGAACAGGCCTTAGAAATCCTTTCCAAAGCCCCTGGAATTGAAGTGATGGATGATCCCGCCGAGATGTTGTACCCAATGCCTTTCTTCGCCCAAGGGACGGATCTGGTTCAAGTCGGCAGGGTGCGAGAAGATAATTCGATTCCCAACGGACTCAACTTGTGGGTTGTAGGTGATCAGCTTCGCAAAGGCGCGGCGCTAAATGCAGTTGAAATAGGAGAAAAAGCCTTGGAGCTTGGATGTCTTGCGAGGTGAGGATGATGAAGATTATAATCCAAAAATTCGGAGGAACGTCTGTAGCCACCTCTGCACAGCGGGAGAAAGCAGCTGAGAAAGTCCTGGAAGCGCAGGCTAATGGATACTCGCCTGTTGTTGTAGTGTCTGCAATGGGTCGTAAGGGAGAACCTTACGCCACTGACACTCTCCTGGGGCTTGTGAAGAGCGTATATGAAGAGGCGGATCCCAGAGAACAAGATTTAGTCATGTCATGCGGCGAGATCATTTCCGCAGTGGTTATGACCCAGACGTTGAAAGGAATTGGATGTGAAGCTGTAGGCCTAACAGGAGGGCAAGCAGGTATCATAACTGATGAGAGTTTTGGTAACACAAGAATTCTTGAAGTGCATCCCGCACGCATAATGGACTACCTCAACGAAGGCAAGGTAGTGGTCGTCGCAGGATTTCAAGGCATGAGCAAGAGCGGCGAAGTCACAACACTGGGACGAGGAGGCAGCGACACAACGGCGGCAGCTCTCGGTGTGGCTCTCGGCGCCGAGTCGGTGGAAATATATACGGATGTGGAAGGCGTCATGACTGCCGACCCTAAAATGGTGCCTGAGGCAAAACCTCTTAGAATTGTCTCCTATTCTGAAATCGTGGAAATGGCTCACCTCGGAGCCAAGATTGTCCACCCAAGGGCTGTGGAGATTGCCATGGAAGGCGGAATTCCCATAAGGATCAAGAATACATTCTCTGACGCGCCGGGCACTCTCATATGTGAGAGCAGTATGGTCTCAAGGAAAACTGTCATAAAATCGGATAGAGTTGCAAGGGGCGTAGCTCACCTTAGCGATATCACTCAGGTGCGACTGGATCGGCAACACGATGTCAATGAATCCGGATTCGTAAGTCGCGTATTCCGCGCCCTTGCAGATGCAAAGATAAGTGTGGATCTCATCACTGTGCTCCCAACAACCATTTGTTTTACGATAAGTGACAGTATGGTGGCTAAATCCCTTCATGCACTGGAATCCTTAGGCCTGAAACAAGAGGAGATAGGAATTACTCCGGGATGTGCCAAGGTATCCCTGGTAGGCGCCGGAATGAGAGGAGTTCCCGGGGTCATGGCTGAAGTAGTGGAGGCTTTAGCCGATGCAGGTGTGAGGATTTATCAGACATCCGACTCGCATGCCAGTATATCGTGTCTTGTAATGAAAGAAGATATACTGAAAGCGACAAGAGGACTCCACACCGCATTTGGCTTAGGCGCTGAGACCGTTTGAACCATAAGCATTTGGAGGAGGTTTTGATATGGCTGATTTTGGCAGAGTCATGACTGCAATGGTGACTCCTTTTGGGCCTGATCTTAAGGTGGATTACGACAAAGCCGGCAAGCTGGCTGAATTGCTTTTCAAGACAGGCTCAGACAGTATTGTGGTTACAGGCACTACAGGCGAATCTCCGACGTTATCTTTGGAAGAGAAACTGGATTTGTATCGAGTGGTCATGGATGCGGTAGGAGATAAGGCTAAGATTATTGCAGGAACAGGCGGTAATTCAACGGAATCAAGCATTGAGTTAACCCGTGCTGCTGAAGAAATAGGCGTCCACGGTATTATGCTTGTGGTTCCGTACTACAACAAACCTCCTCAGGAAGGTCTTATTGCACACTTTACGGCGATCGCGGAATCTACCGGCCTACCGATTATTCTCTATAACATACCTGGTCGAACCGGTATTAACATGACCCCTGACACCGTCGAGAAGCTGTCACGGGTATCGAATATCGTCGGCATAAAAGAAGCCAGCGGTAACCTGGAACAAGTGACAGACATACGACAACGCACACCTCAATCATTTAAGATTTACAGCGGTGATGATGCTTTGACACTACCCATTATGGCTGTGGGAGGCGAAGGCATCATAAGTGTGGCATCACACGTGGCAGGTAAAGAGATCAAGCGGATGATTCATGCATTCGTAGACGGCAACGTGACACTTGCGGCAGAGCTCAACTGTAAGCTGTTCCCTCTGTTTAAGGCATTGTTTGTGACTACCAATCCTATCCCGGTAAAGCTGGCGCTTAGGCTTACAGGATTCGATGTGGGCGGAGTGAGGCCTCCCTTGGTTGAAGCAGGGGAGAGGGAAACCGGCATTGTCGAGAAAGCCTTGAGAAACTTGGCCTTGTTGTCCTAAGTAGGTCGCCATACGTAATCGCTAACTCTAGAAAAGGTGCGTACCGTGCGGGCCACCCGAGACCTCGGAAAACGAACGAAAACTAAGTTGAGATGTGGGCGTTCTTGTGATATACTTCTATGTTGTATGTGATGTATTGGAGTGGACTTGAAACCCCCTGCTGCCATGCAGGGGGGTTTTGATAAATAGGCCAATAATATAGAAAGATGGTGATGTGCAATACGTGAGTAAGAATAAGAACAAGAAAAACAAAAAGAATAAGCTGTCTATTATCCCCTTAGGCGGGGTTGGTGAGATCGGCAAGAACATGACGCTAATTGAATATGATGGGCAGATCTTGATAATTGACGCGGGCCTGGCTTTTCCCGAAGAGGAAATGTTGGGTATTGACTTTGTTATACCTGATATCACATATCTTAAGGAAAACAAAAACAAGATTTGCGGCCTTGTCTTGACCCACGGACACGAAGATCATATAGGCGCTCTCCCTTACGTCTTAAAAGAAATAGACTCTGTGATCTACGGAACGAGACTGACTCTTGGTCTCGTTGAAGGGAGACTCAGGGAACATCGGTTGCTGTCTGAAGCTTCTCTACGTTGCGTCAAAGCAGGCGACAAAGTTGATATAGGTCCCTTTACCATTGAGTTTATCCGTGTAAGCCACAGCATCGCTGACGTCGTTGCTCTTGCAATATCGACGCCTGTCGGTATTATTGTGCATACAGCAGACTTCAAGTTCGATCAAACCCCTGTTTTTGCTGAAATGCCTGATTTCGGCAAATTTGCGGAGATTGGTCAAAGGGGGGTCTTGTGTCTCTTATCCGACTCAACGAATGCGGAGCGCCCCGGGTATACCATGTCCGAAAGAGATGTAGGAGAGGCTTTCGAAGAGCAATTCAGCAGGGCCAGACAGCGAATCATAGTAGCTACGTTCGCGTCGAACATCTACAGAATCCAACAGGTAATCGACGCATCACAGAAATTCGGCAGAAGAATTGCAGTAATTGGACGAAGCTTGGAGAATACGGTAGAAATCGCATCCACCCTTGGGTATTTAGAGATACCTGACGGAATGCTGGTACCCACTGAAGAAGTAGATAAGATACGTGCTGACAAGCTGACCATTATTACCACAGGCACCCAAGGAGAGCCTATGTCTGCCTTGACTCGCATGGCAATGGCCACCCACAAGAAGGTCGGTATTCGTCCCGGAGACACCATTATCATATCGGCGTCGCCGATACCCGGTAATGAGAAGTCCATCGGGAGGACTATCAACCATCTTTTCAGACAAGGCGCTGATGTAGTTTATGATAAGTTCTCTTGTGTGCATGCTTCAGGACATGCAAGTCAAGAAGAGCTCAAACTCATGATTAACCTGACATGCCCCAAGTACTTTGTCCCTGTACATGGCGAGTACAGGCACCTTGTGAAGCATGCACAACTGGCAGAGCAAGTCGGAATACCGGAGGAGAACACGTTCATTCTGGAAAATGGCGATGTCCTTGAGTTAGAACCTTCCGGCCGTGCAGTTCGTGGCGGCAAGATAGAAGCGGGACAAGTCCTTGTAGACGGTCTTGGAGTGGGGGATGTAGGCAATATAGTCCTCCGCGACAGGAAAGTACTGGCTCAAGACGGCATAATGGTGGTTGTTGTTACCATAGACAAGCAAATCGGTAACGTCGTTGCAGGGCCGGATATCGTCTCCAGAGGATTTGTCTATGTCAGAGAATCGGAGGAGCTTATCAAGGAGGCTGAAGCAGAAGTCGGCGAAGTCATATCTCAGTGCATCGCTGACGGAGTCACTGAATGGCACCCAATCAAGAACAAAATCAGAGAGTCCCTTGCTACGTTTATCTACCAGAAAATAAGGAGAAGGCCTATGATACTGCCTATAGTAATGGAAGTGTAAACAGGCATCTCTATATCTCGTCTCAAACCCATATTTTCCGTGTGCATGTATGTTATTATGGGTATAGACGGCACGATACTTGTTTCCCGTGAGGAGGTGCGGTAACCGGTGAAAGCTGGGGACGCTTGTCTACTGAAACTCGAAGGAGTCTCAAAGACCTACAGGGGAAGCTCGAACAAGGCAGTGGATAATCTGAGCCTCGAAGTTGCGCCCGGAGAGATCTTCGGGTTTCTCGGGCCTAACGGCGCAGGCAAAACTACCACTATTAAGATGATAGTCGGGCTCCTCATGCCGGACAACGGGCGAATTATCGTAGACAGCCACGATATAGTCAAAGACCCGGTGTCAGCCAAGAGGAGCATCGGCTTTGTACCTGATGACCCGAATCTCTACAACAGGCTGACAGGGCTTGAATATCTGAATCTGGTAGCAGATGTCTATGGCGTGTCTGCTGCTGACAGGGCAAAACGCATAAGAGACCTGCTCTCAATGTTCGATTTAGCCTCTGAGGTAAATGACATAATACAAAGCTACTCCCATGGCATGAAGCAGAAACTGGCGCTGACAGGAGCATTGCTCCATAATCCTCCTTTGTTCATACTTGATGAGCCCATGGTAGGCCTTGATCCCAGGTCTTCGCGGCTTTTCAAGGATCTCATGCGCAACCACTGTGACCAAGGGTATGCAGTGTTTTTTTCCACCCACATCCTTGAAGTTGCGGAACGTCTCTGTGACAGAGTAGGCATTATTGACAAGGGAAGGCTTATTGCGTGCGGCTCCATGGATGAGCTTCGTAAGCTCAGTTCGGAAACTGACGAAAGCCTGGAGGACATATTCCTCGAATTGACCCTCCCTGAGCAGGTGGATTAACATGAAGCACCGCCTCATATCCTTGATATGGGTACAGCTTAATATGAACTTCGCCATATCCCATTCCAGGTATTACTATCTCGAGAAGCGCCAAAGGTTGTGGGAAGGCGTGCTCATTGTCGTGTCTGTCATAATGACTGCTGCCGTCTTGGCCTTTGGCGTCTACAAACTGGCCGACGCTTTTTACTCCCAAGCGTCTCTCCTACATCAAGAAGCGCTTACTTTGACTACCGGAATTCTGGCTGCTCAATTCCTCATGTTGATTCTAGGTATCGCCTTGGTCATAGCAGTCTTTTATTTCTCAGATGACCTTCCTTGTTTGATTCCTTTACCTCTCCGGCCCTGGGAAGTCCTAGCCTCCAAGTTCGCTGTCATTCTGAGCAATGAATACCTGGGACTTTTGGTGTTCATCGTTCCTATCTTCGTAGCATATGGAAGGAGAGCGAACGTTGGGATTATCAGCTATACACTTTCCGCAATTACCATATTTCTAACACTTCCCGTAATCCCCATTGCCATTGCCTCGATACTTGCTGTTATTCTAATGAGAATCGTAGGCTTTACAAAGCGTAAGGATATGCTGACTATCATCGGGGGTTTCCTCCTTGTAGCCCTGATAATAGGTGTTCAGTTCTATGTCCAAACGAGGTTGCCCGCCCGCGGCGAGGAACAAGAGTTTATGATGCAGTTGCTTTCTCAGGCAAACAGCCTGGTCGCCATTTTGGGACGGCAATTTCCTCCCAGCATCTGGGCTACTTGGGCTATTTCCGAGGCAGGGACCTCCAGAGGCTTATTGAGTCTTGGCCTCTTCCTCGGTGTAAGCGCTCTTGCCTTCGGCCTGTTTCTGGCTTTAGGAAATCGATTTTTCTACCAAGGGGTCCTATCAGGGTTTGAGGCTCCAACAGCAAGGCGACGCACCTTTCGAGGAAAGCCGGAGCGTATTCGATTCTCCGAGAGAACTCCTTTACTGTCTTTGGCAGTTGCAGAAATGAAGCTGTTTTCGAGGACTCCTGTATTTGTCCTCAACGGATTCATCGGCTTCCTAATGTTTCCCATAATGTTCGTGGTATTATTGCTCTTAGGCAATGATCCGGAGATCTCGGGATTATGGAGCTCTCTTGTGAATGTGCCTGAATTTCATAGCATAGGAACACTTCTTGTAGGGGCATATTTCTTCCTACTTACTGCGTTCTCAGGAATTCCATTTTCACCCTTTTCAAGGGAGGGCAAGGCGAACATATGGTTTCTCAGATCGCAACCCATTTCAGGGCAAGCTGCAGCTATGGGAAAGGCTTTGGCATCTGAGATCATGATCGTAGTCGGGGCAATTCCCGGGTTAGCAGTCCTACAGTACACTGCAAGGCTGCCGGTGGTAAGCCTAATCATAGGAGTAAGCCTTGGCATAGCTGCTTCCTATGCCTTATGTATCTGGGGTGTTCTATTGGACATGGCACGACCGATGCTTGATTGGACGGATCAGCAAAAAGCAATTAAGTCCAACCTCAACACGGTTATTGGTATCACAACCGGCATAGTAGTCTTATTCCTTATGGGGTACCTGGTTAACCTCTTGTTCAAGAGGGGATGTTCAGGCCTTGTCGCACAAGTCGTATCAGGCACTGTCATCGCTGTCGTTCTTGGATCCGGGCTGAGAGTTCTTCAACTCTTTGGAGACAGACTTTGGAGCTCAATAGAACTATGAATCATTTGCCGCTTCTGTCAGCATAATAGTTAGCAGCACAAGATTTATCCACACTTGACGCAGACGTAGCGGAGGCGAATGATATGTTCTACCGGTCCGTCCGGAACAGGCTGGAGCTTGGCACGCCCGGAATTGAGGCTCCAAACGAAAGGCAAATCAGACTGAGAATGGAGGCCGAGCCTTCGCCGGAACCGCAGGAACAGAAGGCTATGACCCAGGCAATAACCTCGTTCGGAGAAACCCGCACACCGCCTCAGCCTGTCAGCAATGTCCATGTAATGAGCATAATCGGACAGATCGAAGGCCATATTATTCTGCCCCCTCAAAACAAGACCACCAAATACGAGCATGTCATCCCGCAACTCGTGGCTGTAGAGCAGAGCCCGTCTGTAGAAGGTCTTCTTGTAGTGTTGAACACAGTGGGAGGAGATGTAGAGGCCGGATTGGCTATTGCCGAGATGATTGATACCATGTCAAAACCTTCTGTGTCGTTAATCCTAGGAGGCGGCCACTCAATCGCCTTACCGATCGCAGTCAGTTGCAAGTACAGGTTCATTGCTTCCACTGCCACTGTAACCATCCATCCGCTTAGACTCTCAGGACTTGTTATCGGTGTTCCGCAGACATACGAGTATCTTGAGAAGATGCAAGACAGAGTCATCAAGTTTGTGTCGGAACATTCAACCATCACTGAAGACAAGCTTCGTGAACTGATGTTTCGCACAGGAGAATTGGTGCGCGACGTAGGCACTGTATTGGTAGGTGTAGACGCAGTAAAACTTGGTCTGATTGACGAAGTAGGCGGCCTCAGCCATGCACTCAGAATCCTTGAGAAACTGATACAAGAAAAGCACGCCAAACCGGAAGCGGACAATTCTCTCCCTGAAACCGCAATTGACGAAGGCGAGGTTCCGGAATGATTCTCTATACAGTTCTTCCCATTGAAGCAGTCTTGGAAGGCCTGGAACACGAAAGAAGCTTTATTGATCTTCAATTGGAAGGCTTAACGATAACAGTTGAACCCATCTCCATGGAAGAAGCGGTAATCGTCAGGGTAATAAGCACGGATCCAAGTCATTACCTCAACCCTCAGCTTTCTCCCGGCACAAAGATTCGCCTGTTTCAGGTTTCCTCTTTCATCACTACTATGCTATAACTCTTTCATCACTACTATGCTATAATATGCATGGTATTTTCAGCATATATTGACAGCGAAGCTCTGCTTAACTGATGAGCTGACTGTATTACTCAGAGGTTTGTCAGGACAAGGAGTTATGCAAGATGCCGGCTTCGCTCTGTCGCCTGTTAGCTGGAATACTGCTTTTTTTTGCCGGCATTGCCTTTCTTAGAAAAGGACTCAGGCAGAAAACAGGAGCCCGGGTGGAGGAAGCTCTCAGAAAGCTTACACCGCAGCCTGTGAACGGCATTATAGTAGGCACTCTGGTGACTTGTGCAATGCAGAGCTCCAGTGCTGTAACGGTGATAGTCGTAGGTCTTGTGGACTCGGGAGTAATCGATGTTTACCAAGGGTTCTATATAATAATGGGCGCCAACTTAGGAACATGCTTAACAGCATATATTGTTGCGTTCCAGACGCGGATTCTTGGACCCCTGGCGCTCGTTATGAGCGTTTTCTTTTATTGCAAAAGGAAACAGCGCTCCGGAAGAGATGCGGCTTTAGTGTTTCTTGGCCTGGGATGTATCCTGGAAGGAGTGGAAATCACAGGTTCTGCATTGGCATGGCTTGCCGAAATACCGGACATCCTCCATATCCTGGTTGTATTTGGACAGGTCCCGTTTTTTGGCGTCCTGGCAGGCACGGTATTTACCGGCATCATCCAGAGTTCAAGTGTTGTTACTGCAATACTTGTTGGACTTGTACGGGAAGGTTTGGTAAACTTGAGATCGGCCATATCTTTGGCGTTAGGAAGCAATATCGGCACATGCATGACTACGCTTATCGCCGGTTTAGGGGCATCGTCAGCCGGCAGATTCACGGCCTTGCTTCACCTGGTGTTCAACCTGGTAGGAGTAGTTGCGGTTCTTCCGGTCTTCAGGAGTTTCGTCATGATAATTGAAACCATATCACCGGCAGATCCGGGATATAGGCTTGCAAATGCGCACACCCTGTTTAACTTAATGTCCATCATAGTAATATATCCATGGTGCAGACAGTTTGTGGATCTGGTGAAAGGAAGACGTGAATGGATATAGCAAGTGCAGTCATACTGGCAATAGTTCAAGGTCTAACAGAATTTCTTCCTGTATCAAGCTCGGGGCATCTTGTTATCGCAAGGCAACTCCTTCACATGGATGAGGCGTTACTTACATTTGACATTCTTGTACATCTGGGTACTCTGATATCCGTGGTTCTGGTTTTCTGGAATGATGTAAAGGCTCTAATAGGTGCGGCAGTCGGTATTATCGTCGATATTCTCCGTGGCTGCGGCATAAAGGCTGCCATCTTAAAAGATGATTATCGAAGGCTGGCGTTATTCATTATCATTGCAAGCGTACCTGCAGCAATCATGGGAATGGCGCTTAAATCCATTGTTTACACGCTTTTTTCGTCTACCTTGGCTGTGGGGATTTTTCTTCTGGCAACAGGAACTGTACTCTGGCTCGGCGAGCTCTTTTCAAGGAGCCGCGTCAGATTACCTGACCTTACCTTGGGCAAGGCTCTATGCATAGGTGTAGCTCAGGGATTTGCCATAGCCCCGGGGTTTTCGCGTTCAGGCGCCACGATTTCCGCCGGGCTTCTTATGGGACTTTCTAAGGAAGACGCAGCTCGCTTTTCTTTCCTTTTGTCTATACCTGTGATTCTCGGCGCGGGAATCCTGGAACTGAGAGACATAAGTATGTTACAGCTTGCCGCAGGCTCACGAATCCCTGTCATTCTAGGATTCATTACCAGCATCGTTTCGGGCTACGTAGCAATACACCTTGTGCTGGCCGCTGTCAGACAGCACAAACTTACAGTGTTCGCAATTTACACGTGGATTCTGGGGATATCAGTAATCATCTGGTCAATCTTATGATCTAAAAATATCAGTATTACACCATGGGTGAGGAGGCATGCTCGTGACAATAACTCCCATAGCCGGACTGATAGGTGGACTTGGTCTGTTCCTCTATGGAATGGTTCAGATGGGCAATGGGTTACAGAAGGCTGCCGGAGATAAACTCAGAGGCATTCTTAAAGTGCTCACCAGCAAAACATGGATGGGTGTTCTGGTAGGCGCTTTAGTTACGGCAATTATCCAAAGCTCGGCTGCCACTACAGTTATGTTAGTTGGTTTTGTAAATGCCGGCCTAATGACCCTGACACAAGCTATTGGCGTAATTATGGGCGCGAACATAGGGACAACCATGACTGCCCAGCTGATAGCCTTTAAATTATCAGATTTCGCACTTCCTGCTATAGGCGTGGGAGCTGTCATTTTCCTATTCAGCAAGAGGAGAGCCTACAAGTACTTCGGCCAGGTTATTCTGGGATTTGGTATTCTCTTTCTTGGGATGATGGTCATGACAGAAGCAATGAAACCGCTTAGCGCTAATCCGTCATTAGTTAATTTCGTGGCAGTATTAGGAAAACGGCCTTTCCTTGGAGTGCTGGCAGGCATTATTATGACGGTTGTGATTCAGAGTTCAAGCGCGACTATTGGAGTTTTGATGGCTGCTGCATCCCAAGGCCTGATTACCTTTGAGGCAGCATTGCCCATTCTCTTCGGAGATAACATAGGAACTTGTGTCACTGCGATCCTTGCCAGTATAGGAGCAAGCCTCTCTGCAAAACGAACTGCTCTTGTCCACGTCCTTTTCAATGTATTCGGCGCAGTTTTAGGCCTTGCTTTCTTACCCTTGTTCAGCAGGATCGTAGTATGGCTAACGCCGTTCGGCGGCGTGTCGCGTTTGATAGCCAATGCTCATACTTCGTTCAACGTTCTCAATACTCTGGTATGGTTACCTATGGCAGGTTTGCTCTCCAAGATCGCAGTGACTCTCTATCCGGGCGAAGAACAGATAATTGAACACGGCCCGAAGTACATTGACAAGAGAATGCTAAGGACACCTTCTGCAGCTCTTCAGCTTTCCATAAAAGAACTCGTGCGGATGGCAAGAATCGCCCAAGGAATGGTTGATGATTCAGGCAAAGCCCTCGTATCCGATGATCCTGAGAACATGCTAAAGACTGTGCGGAGTCATGAGGAAATTGTCGATAACTTGCAGAGCGAGATCATCTTCTACCTTTCGACTCTTATGGCGCAAGGATCTTTGACGCACCATCAGTCAACCCAGGTGGCCGCGATGTTGCATGTTGTTAACGATATTGAACGTGTCGGCGACCATGCCATGAACATAGGAAATTTCGCGTCTTATAGGGCGGAGCAACGCATTGATTTCTCGGATGAAGCCAAGTCTGAACTCATGGATCTCTTCAGGCGCGTAGATGAAATCATATCTGATGCAGTGAATGCTTTGGAAGCAAATGACGCTGCCCTGGCTCAAGATGTTTGGGAAAAGGAGAAGGTTATAGACAGCATTGAGGCTAAACTCCGCGAGAATCACTTTAAGCGTCTTAACGAAGGCACTTGCTCACCTGCTTCTGCCGTTATTTATATAGAAGTGTTGGACAACCTGGAGCGTCTGGCTGATCATGCCGTCAACCTTGCTGACGCAGTCGTTCAAAACACTGTCTCCCTGAAAGAATGACCTTCCTTCATAGCAGCAAGATGAAGGATTTTGCGTGGAATACGTAGAACCCGCTATATATGAGGTAAGGGAGGATGCCCATGACCAGGGGTACATTGAGCGATGATAAGAGCGTGAGGAAGCACGCTAGTGCAAGGAATAGGAAGCCACGCTATCAGGGAGTGGTCGGTGCAATTACCGCTACTTTGGCTGTTCTTGCGCTTGTTTCGCTCTATGCTGAGTCTTACGGTCAAGTGGGCGCTGCAGGGGCGGCAGGTATGAAGGTAGCATTTAGTCTTAGGCTTGTTGCAGGCAGACTGGCATTTCTCATCCCAGCCATAATATTATATGTAGGCATCGAGCTTGTGATGGGACGTGACTGGCACGCTGTTATGCCTCGTCTGTTGGGTTGCATGTTTATTGTCCTCTCGGTACTGGGAATAGGTCAATCAGGCGTCATAGGAACTTGGGTATTTGACCGGCTCCGGTGGGCTTGCGGTACTGTCGGGGCAGGAATCGTCCTTTGGTTTACTATTATTGCAGGCTCAAGTCTCCTATTTGATATGTCAATACCTGCTCTCTTCAAAGAGTCAGTCAGTATTCTTCTCCTAGGACTTCAACTCATAGCCCGTCTTCTCGTCAAACCCGTTGAGATCTCACGCGTCATAGCGAGAAAGATCCTTTTGCCCTTCTTTGAACCGGATCGTGAGGTTCATCAACAACCAAACAATGAGGAAAAGCCAAGGAGGAAGAAGAGAGCAAGAAGGCAAGCATCTCAACCTGCCACGTCAAGCCAGGCAGAGGAATTAGTCTATATTCCAGGAAAGAAAGAGTTGCCCGCCCAGTCTGGAGGCTATGTCTTACCCCCGGTTACGCTGTTGGGCTATCCTCAGAAATCCGGAAAATCCAGAAAGAGCGATACGCCTGATCACTCTAAGCTATTGCAAGACACCTTAGCGAGCTTTGGCGTACAGGGCAAGGTCACTCAGGTTGATATGGGACCTGTGGTGACTCGATATGAGCTTACGCCCGCACCCGGTATAAAGGTCAGCAAAATCCTGAGTTTAACGGATGATATTGCCCTTGCTCTGGCATCTACAGGCATTCGCTTGGAAGCACCGATACCCGGGAAATCCGCCATAGGCATCGAAGTGCCAAATCCTGAAATTTCTGTAGTGTTTCTTAGGGAAGTAATCCAGTCGTCAAAGTTTCAATCAAATCGCAGTAAGCTGGCAATAGCTCTCGGTATGGATATCGCAGGTAAACCTGTAGTTGCTGATCTTGCCGGCATGCTTCATATACTGGTGGCGGGAGCCACCGGCTCAGGTAAGAGCGTTTGCCTCAATACGCTTATTGCAAGTCTGCTTTTTAAAGCCACGCCTGAAGAAGTGAAATTCCTCATGATTGACCCAAAACGGGTTGAGCTAAGCGTGTATGACGGTATCCCGCATTTGCTCGCTCCGGTCGTGACTGACACGAAAGAAGCAGGAGGATACCTCAGATGGGTTGCTGAGGAAATGGATAACCGGTACAAACTGCTGGAGGAAACAGGGGTAAGACATATAGACAGGTATAACTCCCTTTGTACATCAGGTAAGCTTGCTGATGAAAACGCGACTCCGTTGCCCTACATAGTAGTCATAATAGACGAGCTAGGCGATTTAATGCTGGTAGCTCAGAAAGACGTGGAAGACGTAGTCTCCCAGCTGGCTTTTATGGCACGAGCAGCCGGTATTCACCTGGTGGTAGCGACACAGAGGCCTTCAGCCGACGTTGTCACAGGTATTATTAAGATGAATATTCCCTCCCGTATAGCCTTCGCAGTGCCGTCGCAAGTGGATTCCAGAGTGATTTTGGACATGGGAGGAGCAGAAAGGCTCTTAGGCAGAGGAGACATGCTATTCTTCCCTGTAGGCGCCGCAAAACCCATTAGAGCACAGGGAGCCTTCATTTCTGACTCTGAAATTGAGTCCATTGTCGACTTCGTCAGGGCGCAGGCAGAACCTACCTATGTGGCGGAAAGTATAGTACGGGAGACTGTTGACGGCGAGAACATCGGCCAAGAGGACCCGCTGTTTGAGGATGCAGTCAGACTAATCCTTGAGACGGAAGAAGCGTCTATTTCAAAACTGCAGCGCAGATTCAGAATCGGTTATACACGGGCAGCACGTATCATTGATTCCATGGAAGTCCTGGGGATAGTAGGTCCATATGAAGGAAGCAGGCCAAGGAAAGTGCTGATCTCTCTGGAGAGATGGGAGGCTTCTCAAGGTAAGATGTGAGATTTACCGGGAGTTTAACGATTTCATGAGGTTGAGGAAGCTATGAAAACGCTTGGCAGCCGCCTAAGAAAGGCCCGCCAAACTAAGGGCTTATCCATACAAGACGTCCATGATGCCACCAAGATACGTATGGTGTATCTTGTTGCCATGGAGGAAGACAGATTCCATGAATTACCCGGAGACGCGTATGTCAGAGGCTTTCTACGAAGCTTTGCCAAAGTCGTCGGATTCGAAGGAGATGAACTCGTCTCTGAATATGACCGTTTGTCGGAGGCCTCCGAGATTAAGCAAACACGAGTTAATAACGATAAAGAAAAGAAGATTCGCAGAAGGCCCAAGGGAATCAGGGTTATTCCTTTTGCCGTCCTAGGACTGTTAATCGTCGTACTCCTGATTTTCGCGTCGTTTTTGCAGAAACCTAAGGATACATTTGATGCCGATAACAGGATAGATACATTAGCGCTTGAAGATGATTCCGAAGATATTCAGGAAATGACATATAGAAATAGCGAGCAACAGCAAGATAACGAACACATAAACGGGCACACACCCGCAGATGTTCCGGCAAGCTATGAAGTTGCGGAATTTGACGATGACGATTTCGAAAACAGTCACGAACTCATCGTCGTAATCACTGAAAGATGTTGGGTAAGAGTCGTGGCTGACGGACATAGAGTATTCGAGAGAACAATGCTACCCGGTGAAACTGAGACCTGGAAGGCTGATCACGAGATTCGAATAAGACTTGGCAACGCAGGCGGAGCGGATCTAACACACAACGGTATTCACGTGGGTCCACCAGGCAAATCCGGTGACGTCATCGAGTTGGTATTTCCAGATCATGGTGCTTAACGCCTTATTTTTGCAGGAACCACGGAAATACCGGGCTTTTTCAACATTTTTGGTCAAATGATGAAGGGAAAAGCATGATAACAGCGAATAGCAGATGACGTAAGGACTAGGCATGATCAGTGTAATTCAAGCAATTGCTCTAGAAGGAGGAGCCACTTTGAACAAGACAGATTTGGTAAACGAAGTTGCTGAGATGACAGGAGCAAAAAAGAAAGATGTGGACATGATCATAGGAGCGACACTTAGTGCTATAGGAGACGCTTTGGCATCAGGCGAAAGAGTCCAGTTAGTCGGCTTCGGTAGTTTTGAGGTCAGGGAGCGCGCTGAACGGGTCGGCAGGAATCCCAGAACAAGAGAGGAAATCCTAATCCCTGCCTGCAAGGTTCCTGCTTTTAAAGCGGGTAAAACATTGAAAGATAAGGTGGCAGGCGCCTAACCGAACGGCGATGCACAATTCGTAAATGAAAGCAGTCAGGTGGGTTGCAGCAACGGCCGCAACCCACTTGCATTATCCGAACAACTGTCATTCATTCCCGGATGAGAAATAACATCCAGCGAACAAGGAGGCAAATCTTGACGATAGACTTACACGTTCATTCAAATGTGTCTGACGGCGCCCATTCTCCGGAGGAGCTGGTAGCTATGGCAAAAGACAGAGGAATCTCCGTCTTGGCCTTGACTGACCATGACAGTGTCCTTGGTATTCCTCAAGCTGTCTCAGCCGGCGAAGAACTAGGGGTTTTTGTCATTCCCGGAGTTGAGCTTTCCACGGACGTAGAAGTCTGTGAAATTCACATCCTGGGCTTTTATATGGATATGACTTCAGCCAGGCTTCATGAAACCTTGAACGAGCTCAGGAAGGGGCGTATCGCGAGAGCCAAAGAAATACTGGCTCGCCTTAAGACTCTGGGGATTGACATACCCTTGTCAACTGTCTTAAGCCTCGGCCGGGAAGGGTTCATCGGAAGGAGTCAAATATTCAGGGCCATGGTTGATCTGGGCTACGCAAGACCTGAAGAAAGGTACGGGGATTTCCAGCGATACCTTGGCAAGAAAGGCCTCGCTTATGTGGAGCACCGTGGCTTTTCTCCTGAAAAGGCTGTGCAGTTCATCAGAGACTTGTCAGGAGTCCCTGTTTTAGCCCATCCGGGAACAGAAATTCCCATTTGTGTTATAGAAGACTTAATCAACGCAGGGCTGGAGGGTATTGAAGCCTATCATCCGTCTCATGATAAGAAAACATGTAGAAAATGGCTGGGGTTCGCAAGAGACCGTGGCCTTATTGTAACAGGGGGAAGTGATTTTCACAGAGTATGCCCGGATAAACCTTCCGGTCTTGGCAGCATGGCCATACCTTGCGATATCGCCCTGGAACTGACAAGAAGATGGTTGGAACTGACATCGGAGAAGTCTCATCCGGCGCCGTGAAGGGAATATAAGACATTTGTCGAATATACGTTAAGTAATGAAAGTGCGACTAAGATTGAGCAACCCATTAAACAGCAAGAAAATACTTGTTGCCATCCTTGGTATTATTTTAGTGCTCCTCGGTGTAGGTTCTTGGTATCTTTTGGACTCCGGAGGCCGGAGCGTCCTTTCGTACAAAAGTCCGTACACCTTTCAGACACAACCGGGTTTTGCGTCTCAGCCACTTGCAGAACGTCTGATTCTCGTTATTGTGGACGGGCTTGAATCCGGAAGTGCGGAAAATATGCTTGCCGCAAGAGATTTGGCTAATCGCGGCGCTGCGGTGTGTCTCCAGGGGAGCCGGGGCCTTGCCCCCATACCTGCTTCGACTGTCCTCATGACAGGTGCTTTTCCTGAGATATCCGGAGTAGCCACCAACTGGTTCAACACCGGAGTCATGGTTGACAGCCTTTGGTCATCAGCTCGAAGAACAGGCCTCAATACGATGATTGTAGGAGATGATAAATGGCGCGCCCTTTTTGGGGATGTAGTGACAAAGGGTATTTACCATAAGGCAGATGGCAAATTATCGAATACTGAAATAAACGATGCGATCCTAAAAGACGCCATTATTGAGATTAAACAAGGTGAATCCCGGCTTATGCTTGTAAACTTCCTCCCGGAGAGAAGCATTGCACATTCTCTTCGCCGGACAACACGACAAGATATTACCCGAGAAGAAGCTGAAGCCAATATCGACATGAGATTAAGCGATCTTTTAGACGCAATCGACCTCGGTTCCAGCGCGATAATTGTCGTTTTAGACCGTTCCCATTTGACGCAGAACAGATTGGTTGAGTTCCCGGCGAATACAGGTGATGCCTTTTTGATAGCTGCAGGCGCGGGAATTGTGACGCCTGCCGAGACTTCTGAGGCAATTCAATGGGGTTCAGGTCGCCCGGTGGACATTGCTCCGACATGCGCAAGTCTTATAGGCATTCCCATACCCTTTCATTCCCAAGGAAAAGTCATTTTCAGCATGCTGGACATGCCTCAGCATATACGTTCAGAGATAGCTATTAGGCAAACTGCTCAACGACGCAACTTTGCTATTGAATACATGAGTGTTTTGGGCAGACAAGCGAACGAAGACCGGTCGCAAATGAACGCTTTTTTGCTGCATAACGACGGGCGCTACCAAGACGCATATGAGGAGGCGGAAAGCATTGATGAGAGGATCATCTCATCATTGAAAAAAACCAGAGCCGGCCTGGTAGCGTCTTCCAGACTAGTGTCAATTCCGGTTCTTACCGTGGTTGCCGCAGTGCTTATTTGCATCATCGCAATGCTAACACAAGGCAATCTGAGAAAGGTTCTTGTTTCTGTAATAGGGGTGTTTTGCTATTTCACTGCGTACTACGGATTACTGCTCATAAGAGGGACTCCTCTTTCGTCTGACGCTATTTTGCATCCCTCGGAGCTCACTGGATTTTACCATGGCCGGATCATAGATACAGCAGTATCTTTGGCGTTCACGGCTATAGTCATCGGATGGATTGCCTCCGGAAAGAAAGAAGATCTCAGGTCAAGACAAGGCTTCATCAGTGGTTTAGTAAGCTTTGGCTTCATAGCCCTTGCCCTCATTGCTCCGATTGGTGCATTTGTTGTGGCTGAAGGTTTTAACTATAATCTGTATCTCCCTGACATGCAAAAGGGTTTTAGGTGTTTTATGTATCTCATTCAATTGATGACTGCGGGAATACTATCACCGGTATTGGCCGGTCTTTCAGAGGGAGTAGTCGTCATGGCATCTAAGGCAAGACCTTCTTCCTTAGAGCAACATGAGAGTTTAAGTGAATAGAGAATAAGACGATATAGATGGATAAGGTATTCGACTTCATAGATAAGTCTAGCGCGATATATGTAAAAGAACTGCAGGCATTGCTTCGGCAACCATCAATATCTGCTTGCAACGATGGTATTCGCGAATCAGCTGATATTGTAAAGAATCTGCTACATAAAATTTCCCGGAACGTAGAAGTAATCCAACTTCATCAGGACTCAGCGCCCCTTCTATACGCTGAGATCTCAGGTGAAACCGAAAAGACCGTACTCTTTTACAACTATTACAATGTCCGACCTCCGGGATCTCTTGGCGAATGGGCTTATCAACCGTTTGGAGCTACGATTGACGGGGGTAAAATCTATGCCAGAGGCGCAGCGGACAATAAGGGTGACCTTGTAGCAAGAATGAAAGCAGTCGAAGCTTTCATCAAAATCAGAGAGGTGCCTCCTTTGAGAGTGAAGTTCATCGTGGAAGGAGAAGCGGAAATCGGCAGCCCCACTTTGATGTCGGTGGCTTCCCACCGTCCGGAGATGTTTCACGCAGATGTATGCATTTTGGCGAAGGGAAGTCGAGATAATGAAGGAAGGCTTGAACTGACATTAACGGATCTCCGCCATCTTAGGGATCATGATTCTGAATCTGGAATCAGAGATGCAGTATGTGAGGCAGTGCACGAGTTCTACCAACGCAACCCGGTAGTCTTGTTTGGCTCTACCGAGTTAAGTCCCATGATTCAGATAGTGTCGCAAAAAGGTATTCCCGCAGTGAGTTTTGGCATTGCTAACCAGGACTCTCGCGCGCATGACTCTGATGAGAATATCAATACCGCTGATTTTGTCGATGGTATTAAGCTCACTGCCATTATCATGCAAAAGCTTTCCGGTAGGTGAGAGGCCTGACACGACGCGGTAATGGGGAGGGGTAACCGGTGAAAGTTATCTGCACCGGCACAAGCGGTTCCGGGAAACTGGAATATCTAAAGCAAGCAGTGGCTGAAGCTGAACGTCATGGCATAAAAATCCATCTCTACAATGTCGGAGACCTAATGTTCAAAAAGGCAGAAGAACTTGAGTGCCCTACGAGTCCGGAGAAAATCCTGGATCTTTCTCCTTCAAGCTTACGGGCATTGCGTGCAGCCGTATTCGAAGAGATTCTGAAAGAGACCGAGGATGTGGAACACTGCATTATAAGCACACATGGGTGTTTCCGCTGGAAGAATTATCTTATGTCTGCATTTGATGTGCATTATTTGAACAAACTCCAGCCGGACCTCTACGTTACAATAATTGACAGCGTCCTGAACGTGTCAAGAAGGCTTGACGAATCCCCTGCATGGAAAGGACGCCTGTCTCTGAAAGACATCCTCACATGGCGCGATGAAGAGATATTTGTTACGAAGATGATGGCATCTTTCCAGCGAAAACCCCACTATATAGTTGCTGTGGAACAACCTGCCACAACTATGTACAACCTCATGTTTAGGCCGGATATGAGCAAAGTCTACCTGAGCTTCCCCATAACCCTCATGATTGATGATACACAAAAGATGCAAGAGGTTAGGGAGTTTCGTGATAAACTGAGAGAGTATTTTGAGGTCTTCGATCCATTGGCTGTGGAAGACACTGAGTTAACCTACGGAACCGGTACAGATGGAGACTCTGAAGAAGAGTACTGTCTGTCCAAGCTCAGTGAGGACTTTAGAATTGCACCTGCTGAAAAAGCCAAGATAGAAGATCAAACCGTTATCCGTGATTATATGCTTATTGATCAGAGCGATATGGTTGTTGTATATTACCCTACTGACAAGACGTCCCCTGGGGTACTTTGTGAGATTATCTATGGTTCAACTAATAACAAAGAAGTGCATGCCGTCTTCAAAGAGCGGGTCAGTCCGTTTCTTAAGTTTCATTGCACAAAGGTATTTGCTGATTCGGAGAGTTTTTTTGACTACTTGAGGGAAACAGGTAGGATTAATGACAGGTAAGGAGTATTAAAACCTATAAAGAGGATGGGTATGGAGCTGTTCCTTGTTATGCAGGCAAATTTCATGGCTCTTAGTACCCTTTTTGCAGAATCACCGAGTGATGCAGCCCCTTTCAGTCCAGCAAACATTGTAGTTCCGGTATCATGGCTAATTGCAGTTGGTATTGTATTAATTGCGGCTATTGCTTTGTCTGCAACTGCAAGAAGGTCAAAACGAACCGCGGAGAAAATCGCCGAAGGGCTTTATGAATCCGAGTTGCAGCACGGTAGACTACTCGATAGTCTCAGTTGCGGTGTTTTCGTAGCAGGCCTTGACGGGGTAATTACCTATGCGAACGGGGCATTTTGTGAGACCTTTGACTCTGTTCCTTCTGCTGTCATCGGCAAACACTTAGATGAAATTCTTAGGGATAACCTATTATGCAAAGCAGAGACACTTCTTGGAGAGAATGCCAGACTGAAAAACCTGTCACACACAAGAAGCATTGTCCAATCAGGCCAGGGAGACAAGCGCAAGTACATGGAAGTGGATTTGGAGTTCATTTACAATGGCCAAACTCCTATAGCAATTCGCGGACTGATTCAGGACGTAACAGAAAGTAAACGTCTAGAGGAAAAACTCAAAACTCAAACTGCAACGACTATAGAAAAGGCGAGTCTTTGCAACATACTTAAGGCAAAAAACGAGTTCTTGGAGGAAAAGCATAGACGCCTAAAGCAAGCAAATATCCGGATGGACAAGAAACTTGCCGAGGTACGGCGTCTTCATGAAATAGCGGAAGAGATGGCAATTACTGACTCGGTAACCGGACTTTATAACCACAGGTATTTCCAAGAACGATTCGCTGAAGAGCTCAAAAAAGCAGAAGAACATGGGAAGAGCCTCTCTGTGATGATGATAGATATCGACGGATTCAAAGACTATAATGACGCCTTTGGCCACATGGCGGGAGATGAGGCCTTACGTACCGTATCGAACCTTCTCGCTGCATCTGTACGTTCTACTGATATCGTTGCTCGCTACGGCGGAGAGGAATTCGTCATCTTGCTCCTGGGCGCTGATAAGGCGCCTGCGTTTAAAGTGGCAGAAAGCATCCGAGCTCGGATTGAGGCGCATCCGTTTCAGTATGAGACTCAATCGAATACGGATGGTTTGACCGTAAGCATAGGGGTGGCGAGTTATCCCACAGACGGCAAGACTAGGAAGGATCTACTCTATGCGGCAGATATGGCCTGCTACAGAGGTAAGAGGGAAGGGAAAAACCGCGTTGTTGAAGCATGATTCTATCATGAGGAACCGATCTCAAAGCGACTATTTCAGAAGACGCCTGTATGACTTGGATATTTCTTTCACCATACAGATTTGGTTGTCTTCGATTAGAAGGTCGAGCAACCCCAGGGAAATTGGGGACAGAATAGTTCCAAACAAATCATTGATGATTTCGCGTTTCTCAGAAGCCGGTATTCCGGAATCAGAAAGCGTTCGTCCAAGAACAGCATATGACGAAAGAATTCCGTCAATTTCTGCTAACTCATAATTGACAATGGAGGGATGCCAGCGTTCAACTGCAATTGAGAATAGAGCCCGTGCCAATGTCTCGTGGTTTTCCGTATCCATTGCGTCCATCTCACTAATCCTCCGTGAATAGTGTTTTCATTTTCTCACGTTATATGAGTATCTCTTGACAGCGAAGAAAGGTTTAATTCTAACTCATGAATTAATCAGGCGGTGGTAAGGTGATTCGTTGTGTTCTTTTTGATCTTGATGGGACACTGGTTCACTTTGAATATGACGATTTTTTGAAGGAATACATTAACGCTATTACAAGGACGGTAGCCACATTCGTAGAACCTACACAGTTTGCTAAAGCTCTACTGGCTTCAACTGACGCCATGATAAGAAATCAAGACCCGTCACTTAAAAACAGCCAGGTCTTCCAAGATGATTTTTTTCGACGAGTCAGTGTGCCGGAGAATGTCCTTATGCCTGTATTCGAAGATTTCTACAGGAATGAGTTTACTGAGCTTAAGAATACCCTGGGTGTTCAGCCTCATCCCAAAGCCAGAGAAATGCTGGAGTTCTTGATTCAAGAAGGCTATGATGTGGTTATTGCCACGAATGCGGTCTTTCCGGTTGAAGCTATTTTAGAACGGATGAGATGGGGTGGAATCCAGGGACTCCCATACACGTTGATCACCTGTTATGATACAATGCACTATTGCAAACCAAACCTCAAGTACTATGAAGAAACCCTGGAACTCATCGGGCATAAACCTGAAGAATGTCTGATGGTAGGCAACAACATGGATGAGGATATTATTGCAGGAATCCTTGGCCTAAAGACTTATCTTGTGGAGGATTTTTTACTTGACAGCGGGGCAAATCAGCACTCCCCTGATATGCGTAGCAACTTCAATGAGCTGGTAGAATTTGTGTTATCCGACGGTGTACAGGCAATATGATAATTGTAGCTTTTCTCAAAGCTCAAATAGGAGGCAAGTAAGATTGCGAGCTAAGATTATTGTAAATCCTAAAGCAGGCCGGGGTAAGGCGAAGAAGGCGCTCCCAGTCATCCGTAGGTTGTTCGCATCAAGTGAGGTGGAATCTGACATATATGTCACGGAAGGCCCGGGGGATGCCACGAATGAAGCCAGGCGTGCGGTTCAACAAGGATATGATGCTGTCATTTCCGCAGGAGGAGACGGAACCGCCAACGAAGTGGTAAACGGTATTGCAGGACATGACGTAACCTTAGGTGTAATCCCGTGTGGTAGTGGCAATGATTTAGCTATCAGTATGGAAATACCGAAGAGCATAGATCTTGCATGTGAAGTAATACTCAGAGGCAACACGCAAAAGAGGGATCTTGGTAGAGTTATTGACAGGTACTTTGCCAACTCAGTCGGCATCGGGTTCGACGCAGCTGTGGCTAAGACCGCCAGCCAGTCCTTTAGGAGTTTCCCAATCAGAGGCATTCCCCTCTACGTCCTGGCGCTGTTTAGTACGTTGCTGCAATTCAAGGGTTGCGAGGCATACGTAACTATTGACGACGAAACAGTAATGAACATTCACCCTCTGCTTATAGCTGTAGGCATTGGAAGGACTTACGGCGGAGGGATACCTATTGTTCCTTTCGCAATACCCGATGACGGCTTATATGACGTGTGTACTGTTGAAGCCATCGGTAGCCTTGAGGTTCTCAGCAAACTCCCAAAAGCGCTTAAAGGAAAACATATAAGCGATCCTAAGACCAGGCTTCTTAGGGCGAAATCCGTCCGCATTCAGCTCTCGACTGTAATGCCCCTTCACATGGACGGCGAAGTGTTTGAGGCTGACTCCATGGAGTTCTCAATAATTCCCGGTGGACTTAAGGTATTTCATCCTTAGCGCAATAGACAACATAGTAACGTAACCCACATTAATTCAGATGGCGCCGGATAAGGAGAAGTTGTGATAATAAGTGAAAACTCGTGTAGCGTTAGTATCATTAGGATGTGCGAAAAACCTGGTAGACTCTGAAGTTATGATAGGCCTCCTTTCAGAGGCAGGATTCGAACCCGTTGTCAACTTGAATAAAGCAGACGTTTTGATCGCGAATACCTGCGCTTTCATAGATGAGGCTCAGCAGGAAGCGATAGATACCATACTCCGCCTTGCAGAGCTCTGCAAAAAGAGTCCGTCTCGCAGGCTGATAGTCACTGGTTGCCTGGCCCAACGATTCCCCCAAGATCTTCTGGACGAAATACCGGAAATCGATGCAGTGGTTGGCACAGGCGATTTTTCCAAGATAGTCAAAGTAGTCAAGGATACGTTGGACGGCAGACGAGTCAAGCTTGTAAGCAAACAACCTTGCTTCATCTATGATGAGACTTTCCCTCGCTGCATCTCAACTCCCAGGTATACTGCATACGTCAAAATCGCGGAAGGATGCAGCAATCATTGCTCATACTGTGTTATTCCGGAGGTTCGGGGCAAGTTTCGTTCACGCCCAATTCACTCAATAGTGGAGGAAGCCCGAAATCTGGCTGCTCGCGGTGCACGGGAGCTGATTCTCATTGCCCAGGATACGACCAGGTATGGACAGGATCTTTACGGGGCGTACGCCCTGGACAAGTTGCTCAAGGAAGTATGTCAAATAGACGAAGTTGAATGGGTAAGGGTTCTCTACATGTATCCCACAAGAGTTACTGATGAATTGATTGAAGTCATGGCATCCGAGCCTAAAGTCTGTAAGTATGTAGATCTGCCTCTCCAACATGTAGATGATGAGTTGCTAAAGCTCATGAACCGTCATGGAACGCACGAACAAGCCAGACAGACAATTGACAAACTCAGACAGGCTATTCCTGACATAACGATAAGGAGCACATTCATTGTGGGTTTCCCCGGTGAGACAGACGCCAAATTCCGAAGCCTCCTGGATTTTCTGAAGGAAGTCCGCCTTGACAGAGTGGGCGTATTCACGTATTCTCCTCAAGCAGGAACAGCGGCGCCTCGTCTTTCCCGCTCAGTCAAGCAAAGCGTAAAAGAGATGCGAAAACGAGAGGCAATGGAAGTTCAGAGGCTGATTTCCAGAGAAAAGAACGAAGCAAAGATAGGACGGATCATGAAAACGCTGATAGAAGGGAGATCGGAAGAAAGCGAATTAGTCACAATCGGACGCTCTCAGGCGGAAGCACCGGAAATTGATGGTTTGATCTATATTGGGAACCTACATCCCGAACCAGGTGAGTTCAGGTTTGTGAAGATTACTGATGCAGGCGATTATGACTTGGTAGGGGAGATTGTAACTCCCCACTTAGAAGGAAATATGAAAGCTATGGAGAAAGAACATTGATCGGAGGGTTCATGAAGATCTCGGGGTAGGGAGGGGGGAAAATAATGAAAGAACAAGCATGTCAAGAAAGCGCGTACGAAGTTGCCTTGCGCCAGTATGATTCTGTAGCGGAGAAACTCGATATTGATCCGGGCATACGTGAAATGCTGCGGCATCCCAGGTTCGGTGTGGAAGTGGCTTTTCCGGTTAGGATGGACGACGGAACTACCAGAGTTTTTAAAGGTTACCGTGTAATCCACAATACTGCGAGAGGGCCGGGTAAAGGCGGGGTTCGTTATCACCCTGATGTCACGTTTGAAGAGGTAAAAGCCCTTTCCATGTGGATGACTTGGAAGTGCGCAGTAGTGGGACTTCCTTTTGGCGGCGCCAAAGGAGGAGTTACTTGTAATCCTCTGGAAATGTCCCAAGGAGAGATAGAACGACTCACTCGTCGCTTCACAACGGAGATAAGCAATGTAATTGGTCCTGACACTGATATTCCGGGTCCTGACGTGTTTACTAATCCTCAGGTTATGGCTTGGATGATGGACACATATAGTACTAAGAAAGGTCAATTCGTTCCCGGTGTTGTCACAGGAAAACCGATTCCCCTCGGAGGCTCACTGGGCCGTGCCTCAGCTACAGCCAGAGGCCTGGTAATCTGTATCAGAGAAGCTGCAAGGGAATTAGGTCTCCCTCTGAACAGCCTTAAGATCGGAGTGCAAGGCTACGGTAACGTAGGTTCTAACGTCGTCTCCATACTTAACGGCTATGGTTGCAAGATAGTAGGAGTAACAGATGTAATAGGCGGGGTTTTTCGAGAAGACGGCCTTGATCCGGAAGCATTGACAGCTCAACTAAGAAGGACAGGATCCGTTGAAGGAACACCTGGTTGTGATAGCCTATCCAACGAAGAACTTATCGAACTCGACTGCGATGTTTTGATCCCTGCTGCTATTGAAAATCAGATTACGAAAGCTAATGCAGGAAAAATACAAGCAAAGATGATAGCGGAAGGCGCTAACGGCCCGACCACGCCGGAGGCCGACGAAATATTATCTGACAAAGGAGTCATGGTAATCCCCGATATTCTGGCAAATGCCGGGGGAGTTACCGTGTCCTACTTTGAATGGGTACAAAATCTTATGAATTTCTATTGGAGTGAAGAGGAAGTCGCGGAACGCCTCGAACGAATAATGACAGAGAGTTTCGCTGCAGTCCTTGGCACAGCAAGAGAGAAGGGAACTAATCTCCGGGCAGCCGCCTACAACCTCGCTATTATGAGAGTTGCTGAAGCCATGAGACTTCGAGGCATATGTCCGTAAGAGAATCCTATTGATGCGCGGAAAGGGTCCCAAATATCGAAAGGAGGTCATTTAAGTAATGTCTAAGTCGAGCAGGTGGGCAGTGATAATTGCTGCGGTGGTCGTTATCATTGCGATTGTGGTAGGCCTTAGAAAGCCTAAGGAGGAAGTTGCAGAGGTTCTGCCTGAAAGCCTGAAGGCTGCCATGGTTACTGACGTTGGAGGATTGGGAGACGAATCATTTAACGACGCTGCTTATAAAGGTCTCAAGGAAGCCGAAGAGAAGCTAGACTTTGAGATTACAGTGGTCGAGTCAAAGAAAATGGATGACTATGAACCCAATCTCAGAAGCCTCGGAGACCAAGAAACCGACATCAGCTGGGCTATTGGATTCCTGTTAACCGATGCTGTAGATACAGTGGCGTCTGAATATCCTGATCTCAAGTTTGGAATCATCGATAGCGTAGTAGAACAGCCTAACGTTGCATCTGCTACATTCAAAGAAGAGGAAGGCTCATTCCTGCTTGGGGTAATTGCTGCAAAGATGACTGAAACCGGAACCGT
>CZCA01000280.1_pt1 | contig 39681 bp, 41 predicted proteins | sample 591981 | NCBI WGS metagenome assembly CZCA01 (sample SAMEA3556810, study PRJEB10932) | anaerobic digester metagenome | reverse complement strand
GAAGTCGAAGCATGCCGGCTCACCCGGGGCTACGTAAGAATGGGGTTCGTGGAGCGCTTACGTCTTCGAGAACGTCGTGCAGCAGCGCCGCAATCACCTGGTCCTCGTTGCCACCATAGCGTTGAACGAGAGTCGCCACCGCGACCGGGTGCGTGATGTACGGCAATGGCAAGCCAAGAGCGTTCTCGGTCCCTTTGCGGATCTGGCCCGCGTGAGCTTCGAGGGCGAGCGACAGGGCGGTGTCGAACTTCTGGGTCATCAGACGGGCTCCTGAGTGGTCGTTCTTTCGATTGGGATTTTCCGACATCCTGGGCTCACCCGGTGCGCCCGCTTCGTTATGCTCTCCGTATTTCACCGAACAGTCTCCCCCATGAACCGCAGCGAACGCTTCTACAGGATCGATCAGTTGCTGACCGCCCGGAAGGTGGTCACCCGACAGGAACTGCTCGATGAGCTCGAGATTTCCTGGGCACCCCTGAAGCGTGACCTCGCCTTCCTGAAGGACCGCTTCAACGCCCCGATCATCCACGACCGGGACGCCGGCGGTTATCGGTTCGCAGAGCCGGGCGTGGGCCCGAGCTATGAGTTGCCCGGCCTGTGGTTCAGAGCGGATCGGATGCTGGTCGCCCTCGTACGCATCTCCCAGGTTTTCCTGCCCGCCAGGATGTGGTCGATCCAGGGGGAACGGATGACGAGTCCTTTCATGTTGTGCTCACTTCCAGTGATGAATATTGAATGAAAATGCGGCGCACCGAGTTGGCAGGCGCGTGGCACCGAGGAACTCATGCGGTGACGCCGCTGTGGCGATACAACTCCGTCAGCACCTCGCGCATGTCCACCGGCAGGTAGCTCCACCCCCGAACGGCGACATCGCTGGGTACGCCGAACATCGCCTCCGCAACGCCACCCGCAATGGCGGCCACGGTGTCACTGTCGCCACCAATCGAGATCGCATTGCGGATCGCATCCTCGTAACTCGTTGCGGTGAGCGCGCAGACCAACGCCTGCGGCACCGTCTCCTGACAGGTTTCGTTGAAGCGGTAATCCGGCCGGATGTCGTCGGGTGTCCGCTCGAGGTCGTAGCCGTAGCGCTCGGCGATCGCAAACCGGATGTTCGCGGGGGTGACGCGCTGGCGGGCCAGAAAAACGGCGAGCGCCGTGGCTTCAGCCCCCTTGAGCCCTTCCGGGTGATCGTGGGTGACCTCCGTGACCTTGCGTGCCAAGGCTGTTGCCTCGTCGACACTGCTCGCCAGCAGCCCCGCTGGCGCCACGCGCATCGCGGCGCCGTTTCCGAAGCTGCCATACGGGTCGAGATCATCGGAGGCCAGCCACATCGCAAAGCGCTGCCCCCAACCGCCGTTGTCCCAGTAGCGCCGGCCCCAGTCCTTCAGAGCCTGCGCCGGATCGCGATCGTTCACCAGCGCATCGGCCACCGCAATCGTGCACACGGTGTCGTCGGTGTAGAACGCGTTCGGATGAAAGAAGGGTTCGAAGACCTTCGAGCGGTGGTTACGGAACTCGTACATCGCGCCGACGATGTCTCCGATGATGGCGCCGAGCATGAGCACTCCGTGCTGGATGTGGTGCGGTGACTGTAAATCGCGACAGGCTCAGGAAGTGAGCCTGTCTTGCGCACAGGACGGCCAGCAGTTGTCCATGACGGTTCGAACCCGCGCCCCGCCACCTGTCGCGCGCCCCTACCCTTTCACGCACACCACCTGCTTCAGGGTATGCAGGATCTCGGTCAGGTCGCGCTGGTTGGCCATCACTTCGTCGATGTCCTTGTACGCCCCCGGGATCTCGTCGACCACCCCCTTGTCCTTGCGGCAGATTACCCCTTCGGTCTGGCGTGCGAGATCGGCTTCGGTGAAGCGCTTGGTCGCCGCCGTGCGGCTCATGCGCCGGCCTGCGCCATGGGCGCTGGAGCAGAAGCTCTCGGCGTTGCCCCTGCCGCGCACGATGTAGCTGCGCCCGCCCATGCTGCCGGGGAAGATGCCGAGTTCACCCTTCCCCGCACGGATCGCACCCTTGCGCGTCACCCACACGTCGGCGCCGTAGTGGTGCTCGCGGGCGACGTAGTTGTGGTGGCAGTTCACCGCCTCTGTGGTCACCGTAAAGGGCGGCAGATGCCGCGCCAGCCCGGCGAGCACGAGCTCGAGCATCGCCTGGCGGTTGGCCATCGCGTAGTCCTGCGCCCAATGCACCGCCTCGACGTAGTCGTCGAAATGCCGGCTGCCCTCGCGGAAATAGGCCAGGTCGCGGTCGGGAAGGTGGATCATGTGCCGTTCCATGTCCTTCCTGGCGAGCTCGATGAAGTAGGTCGCGATCGCGTTGCCGATGCCACGGCTGCCCGAGTGCAGCATCACCCACACCCGGCGCTTCTCATCCAGGCAGACCTCGATGAAGTGATTCCCCCCGCCGAGCGTGCCCATCTGGTTCGCCCACTTGGAGAACTTGCCGAAGGCCTTGAGGAGCTGCGGGTGGCGCTCGGTCAGCGCCTTGAGACCGGGCTCGAAGGGGCGCACCGCATCGACGAGCACACGACCGTCGGCATGCTGGTCACGGCCGACCGGCACATCGCGCGTGATCTGATCGAAGACCTTCTTCAGCCGCTTCTCGTCGATGTCGTTGGCCGTGAGCGACAGGCGCGCGGCGACCATGCCACAGCCGATATCGACGCCGACCGCCGCCGGGATGATGGCCTGGTGGGTGGCGATCACCGAGCCGATGGTGGCGCCGATGCCCAGATGCACGTCGGGCATGGCGGCGACGTGGTGGTGGATGAAGGGCAGGCTGGCGAGGTTGGCGAGCTGCGCCTTCGAGCCCTCGTCGATGTCGTCGGTCCAGATCCTGACCGGCACGGTGCTGCCGTTCAGGACGGTCTTTACAGGCATGGCTGCTTCCTCGTGGTTCTCCTGCCTCTATTCAACGCCGACACCCGCAACTCTCCCCGGCGCAAGCGTGCCCAGATCTGGCGTCTGGCCTGGGGGGCTTCGGAGTTCATGCCAGTCATCAAGCCATCTGTATCCATGCAGCGTAGCTGACTCTAAATACTGCCAGAGCACTGATAGCATTCAGAAGTATCTTCACCGTGCCCGTCCGCCCCACCATGCCTACTCCACCCCGCGCCACTCCGCCCGCAGACAGCAAGGGAACGCGCGCCGCGCTGATCTTCGCGCTGACGGCCGAGCGCCTGTCGATCTACTACGAGCATGGCCAGTGGCTGACCGAAGCGCAGGGCGCGAGCTTCATCGCCGACTGGCTGCGCCGCAGCGAGCGCGCGCTGCCGCTGGCCGACCGCCGCCAGCTCTCCGCGCTCAGCGACGGGCTGGCGCGCCAGATCGCCGGCTCGCTGTCACGGGAGGCCGGACTCTATACGGCCCACGAGATGATGGAGGCGCTCGACCCGAACTACGACTCGGACCTGGCGCGCTCGATGATGGACGAGTGCACTCGGCTTCTGGACGCCGACTGATGCTGGACACAGACTGAGCCTCGAGGGCACCGGCGCGTCAGTCGCTGACCTTTCCGCGCCCCGCCTTGATCGACGCCCGGCGCGCCTTGCCCTCCAGCCTGCGGGTAACCGACGCCCGGGTGGGTTTCGTCGCACGACGCGCCTTCGGGGGGCGCTGCGACCCGCTCGATCAGCTCTTCAAGGCGGCGCAGCGCCTCGGCGCGGTTCTTCTCCAGGCTGCGAAACTTCTGCGCCTTGATGATCACCACGCCCTCCTGGCTGATGCGGTGGTCGTGCAGGGCAAGCAGTCGTGTGCGGATCTCCTCGGGCAGGCTCGATGAGGTGATGTCGAAGCGCAGATGCACGGCGTTCGACACCTTGTTGACGTTCTGTCCGCCCGCACCCTGGGCGCGGATCGCGGTGATCTCGATTTCGTCGGGCGAGAGGGTGAAGTGGGTCGTCATCGCTCAGCGTGCCCGCGCGCGTGTCGTGGCGCGCGCCTCAGCCTCCCCGCGCAGCGGCCAGGCATCTGGGCAGCTGCGCCTTCGATGCGCGCTGGATCTGCCGCAGCAGCTCGACCGACACCCTGGGCACCTGGTGCCGGCGCTGCAGCTCATCCTCGAGCCGCAGCAGCAGGCTCGCGGCCATCTCGGCATCGGCCAGGGCACGGTGGTAGCGCCCGGCGACCGGCAGATTGGCGTACTCGACCAGGACGCCCAGCTTGTGGCTCGGTGCGAGCGGCAGGATGCGTCGGGACAGCAGCAGCGAGCACACGAAATCCTGCTTCCTGCTGCGCTGGATGCGCGCGAGCTCCGCGTCCCAGAACTTGGCGTCGAACGAGGCGTTGTGGGCGACGATCGGCATGTCGCCGACAAAATCGGAGACGTCGCGCATGACCTCGCCCGCCAAAGGTGCGCTGCGGACCATGGCGTTCGTGATCCCGGTCAGCGCCTCGATGTAGGCCGGAATCCGCACACCTGCATTCATCAGGCTCTGGTAGCGGTCGACTACACGACCGTCCTCCACGATGACCGCTGCGATCTCCGTGGCGCGATCGCCCTGCGCGGGCGACAACCCCGTGGTCTCGAAATCGATGACTGCCACTGCTTCCATGCTCGACACCTTCCCTTTAGAGCGTCCTGCGACATCATTGCAGTCCCTTGCAGAGCGATCCAGTTGCAGTGTGCATTCTCATCACGCCAGCCGCGACAATCGCCACTCGATCACCGCCCGCTTCGGATACATCCGCGCCTCGCGCGGCAGAAACAGTGGCTTACCCTCGAGCTCCGTCAGCACACGGCAATCAGGGATTCGCCGATCCAGAGACGGACTAACCCGCCAGCGGAAGTCAGTGTCCGGTGCGATGAGATTACGATCGAGCGCCCAGTGCATGTCGGGCGTCAGCGCCAGCCCATTGCGCGGGTCGTCGTCCCCAGCCTCGCTGAAAGGATGGATGTGCGCGGCCTCGACCATTGCCGCACCATCGGGCAACACCAACCGCAAGCCCGTCGCCGCGCAGCGGAAATCGTAGATCTCGGTCACGACACGCCGGAAGGCCGGGTCACGTACATAGCTCGGCACCACCTCGGCCGCGATGGGTGCCGGACCGATGGGGCCCCGGAGCGAACGCTCGTAGCGATTGATCTCCCGGGTTCGCCCGACCACCGCATCGAGGTCCTGCAAGCCGCGATCAAACCAGGTCTCGGCAAGGACGACGATCAGCGCATCGACAGCCGTCGGATCCTGAAGCAGCTCGAACAACTCCGGATCGAGGAAAGCATGGTCGATGTTCTCGGTCACCTGCCTTGAAGTTCTCGCACTGCCCATGCTGGCGAGTACGGATTCGCGTTGGGGCCTGGGCTGCAGGTGCCAGAAACTCTCGTCACCGCCACGCAGGCGCCCTGCGAGGTGGAAGAACGGAAAGTGAGGATTGGGATGATCCCCCTTTGACCTTACCGCTTCGAAGTACAGCGCGTAGCGTTCGAGCAGAGGTGGTGCGTATTCGATGCGGTTCTGCGTCAGCGCCCCACCGCGCGCCAGATCGAGTACCGCTAGCAGCATGCAGATCTTGTGCGGGCTGGCCCGGCCATGGGCGACATTCACGTTGAGGCGCCGGAACCGGTCGGCAAAACTGGCAAGACTCATCACTCGGCCCAATATTTTGCTTTGGCAGGCAGCACCCAGCGCACACCGCCGCGCGGGTCCGGCGCGTCGCCCCGATAACGAGGAATGAGGTGCAGATGCAGGTGCCGGACCGTCTGCCCGGCAGCCGCGCCTTCATTGATGCCAATGTTGAAGCCGTCGGGCTGTAAGCTGAGATCGAGATCGGCCTCCGCCGCCCGCGACACGACGATCTCAAGCCCCATCTGCGCCCGCGTCATCCCCACGAACAGCCGCCTGCGTGCCACCTCGTCGAGTTGCTCGAAGTCCACCTCCGCCAGCACGACGCCCATCGCGCTCTGCCCCTTGAAACGATGCACAGACTCGACCAGGAGCTCGCCCTCGGACCACACAGGTTCCCCGTCGGCCGTATACCGCCCAAGAAACTTCCGCAGCGCAAACAGCCCAAGCTTCGCCTCCTTGAGCAAGAGTGAGCGGCCGTGTCCTCGTGCGCTCAGGACGACGATCTCGGCGAGGGGAATGCCGCGTTCGCGTTGCCCGCAGAGCTTGACGAGATTGCCCTCGACTAGCGCGAGCTCGCCCGCCTTGACCTCGACCAGGAGGATGTTGCCGCTCGGCGCCAGGACGACGAGGTCGATCTCGCCGTGCCGGCCCTCACCCTGATGTGCGGTCTGCCAGGCGACGCTGTGGAAGACCTCATAGCCGTCGGGCAGCGACTGTTGCAGGCGGTCGAGGACATCGAGCTCGCGGTACAGGCCGGCATCGTGCCGGAGGATATCCAGAGCCGGGGATATTTGCGCCATCGGTGTTTGTTGTTGTTGAGGATGACGGCATGGATTATTCCAAAGGAGTACTTTGTGACGGCGCTCAGGACGGAGGTCCCTGAGCTTGTGAAACAGCCACTGATCACACTGGAGGCGTTGCTGACCTATCCATCACCGAGCATGCCCCAGGCCGCTTGTACCCCCAAAAGCCAGCGAGCGAGTCGGCAAGGTATGTAACGCCCCACCACGACTTCAGAAGACGCCTGAAATGCGTAATGCCGCCTATCCGGCAGGCATGCGCGGCACGAAGCAGCACACCTTCCCCGTGGGGTCGAGCGTCACCTGACAGCACTCGAGCAAGCGCGCCCGAAGGCGCCGACGGGCACGCTGCACACGAGATTTTGCACCCGCCAGCGACAGGGCCTTCATCTCGGCGAAGCGGGCCTGGGTCACACCGCCAAGATCACACAGCTCGATCGCCTCGCGATCCTCGGCCGAAAGTTCGGACAGCACGCGCGGCAGGCACCCGGACAAGCGATCGACTTCGTCGATCTCTTCCGCGTCGCTGACCGCGACCAGGTCCTCGGGCAGCGCCACCGTCTCGCGCTTGCGGCGGAGCTGATCGGTAACCAGGTTGCGGGCGACCTCGAACAGCCAGGCACGCGGGTTGTGCAGCTCGCAAAAACCCCGGTCCTGTCGCAGTGCGCGCAAAAAAACGTCGTGCAGCAGATCCTCCGCGCCAACGTCGACCGGCGCGTGATGGCGCAGGAAGCCAAGCAGCTCGCGCTCGCAGGCAGCCCAGGCTTCGAGCAGGCAGGGGCGGCTCATTGGTGACTGGCGGCCCGGGCAATCCCGTGCGTTGGACAGATCGGATTCAACATGGGGCCCCCTTCAAATTGACGCCTGATTCACGCGCGCCGACAGCTCGGCCGCCGTTTCCTTGCGCTCGCTGTAACGATCGACCAGGTACGGCGCGATGTCGCGCGTGAGCAGTGTGAACTTGACCAGTTCTTCCATCACATCGACCACACGGTCGTAGTAGGACGAGGGCTTCATCCGGTCGTGCTCGTCGAATTCGAGAAAGGCCTTCGCGACCGAGGACTGGTTCGGGATGGTCAGCATGCGCATCCAGCGCCCGAGCACGCGCATCTGGTTGACCGCGTTGAAGGACTGCGAGCCGCCGCACACCTGCATCACCGCCAGGGTCTTACCCTGCGTTGGGCGCACCGCGCCAACCGACAGCGGAATCCAGTCGATCTGCGTCTTCATGATCCCGGTCATCGCGCCATGACGCTCGGGCGAGCACCACACCATGCCTTCGGACCACTGCGTGAGCTCGCGCAGCTCGACCACCTTGGGATGAGTATCGGGCGCGTCGTCGGGCAGCGGCAGGCCGCTGGGGTTGAAGATACGGGTCTCGGCGCCCATGGCCTGCAGCAGGCGCGCGGCCTCTTCGGTCACCAGACGGCTGAACGACCGTGCGCGCAGCGAGCCGTACAGCAGCAGGATGCGGGGCGGGTGCACGGACGGTTGAGCCGCGCGCAACTGCGCCGGGTCGGGGACGCGGAACAGCGCGGGGTCGATGTTGGGCAGATCAGTCAGCGGCTCAGACACGACGCCCCTCCTCGTCCACCACCCGCTCGCCATCCTCCTTGGTGAAGGCGCCCCGCTGGGGCTGCGGCAGGATGTCGAGCACCACCTCGGATGGCCGGCAAAGACGCGTACCAAGCGGCGTGACGACGATGGGGCGGTTGATGAGGATGGGGTGGGCCATCATCGCGTCGATCAGTTCCTCATCGGTCTTCTTCGGGTCGGCGAGACCGAGCTCGGCAAAGAGCGCCTCCTTGGCGCGCATGATGTCTCGGACGCCGAGCCCGGCGGCGCCGATCAGCTCGACCAGCTTCTCGCGGCTGGGCGGGATCTTCAGGTATTCGATGACGGTCGGCTCCTCGCCGCTGTTGCGGATCATCGCCAGCGTGTTGCGCGAAGTGCCGCAACGGGGGTTGTGGTAGATCGTGATGTCGCTCATCAGCGTGCTTCCTTCTTCAATGTGCCCTGCGCCGCCGTGGATTGGGTCGAACCGGCGAACCAGTGTTGCGTGCGGTTGACGATAGCCACCAGGGACAGCATCACCGGCACCTCGACCAGCACGCCGACCACGGTCGCCAGCGCTGCGCCCGAGTTCAGCCCGAACAGCGAGATCGCCACCGCCACCGCCAGCTCGAAGAAGTTGGACGTGCCGATCAGGCAGGCCGGGCCGGCCACGTTGTGCGGCAGCTTCAGCGCCTTGGCGGCCACGTAGGCGATGACGAAGATGCCATAGCTCTGCACGATCAGCGGCACCGCGATCATCGCGATCACCAGCGGCTTGTCGACGATGGTGTTGGCCTGGAAGCCGAACAGCAGCACCACGGTGGCGATCAGGCCGAGGATGGACCAGGGCTTGAGCCGCGCGACGAATTCCACCACCGCGGTGGGCGAGCGCCGCTCCAGCGTGTGCCGTGTCGCCATGCCGGCCAGCAGCGGCAGCACCACGTAGAGCACTGTGGACAACACCAGGGTTTCCCACGGCACGGTGACGTTCGTGACGCCGAGCAGGAAGGCGGCGATCGGCGCGAAGGCGAAGATCATGATGATGTCGTTCACCGATACCTGCACCAGGGTGTAGTTGGCGTCGCCTTTCACCAGCTGGCTCCATACGAAGACCATCGCGGTGCACGGCGCCACGCCGAGCAGGATCATGCCGGCAATGTATTCGCTGGCCGACTGCGGATCGACCCAGGGCGCAAAGAGGTAGTGGAAGAACAGGACGCCCAGCGCAGCCATCGTGAACGGCTTGATCAGCCAATTGACCACCAGGGTCAGGATCAGGCCGCGCGGCTTGCGGCCGACGTCCTTCACCGCGTGCCAGTCGATCTGGATCATCATCGGGTAGATCATCACCCAGATGAAAACGGCCACTACCAGGTTCACATGCGCGACCTCGATCGCGGCGATGCCCTGGAACACACCCGGCATGATCAGCCCGAGACCGACCCCGGCAAGAATGCCCAGGCCCACCCAGACGGTCAGAAAGCGTTCGAATAAACCCATGTCAGTTCTCGTTGCGCCGTGAGGCGCAGGTTGGTTGCAGAAAATTCAGGCCAGGTACCCGGTGACCGCCCCATTCGAGCGCAAGCCTGCGAGCTCAGCACTTGAGGCGCTCGCCGCACGCCGCGCCACGCGTCTCTTCACACAAGTCCGGCATGCCCTCACAGCATTCGGCACTCAGGTAGTCGATCAGCTCGCGCATCAGCACCAGGTTGGCGCGGTAGCGCTGGAAGCGCCCTTCCTGCTCCACCGACACCAGCCCGGCGTGGGTCAGCGTCTTCAGGTGGAAGGAGGTATTGGTTGGCGGTAACTCGAGCGCGGCAGAAATCTCGCCCGCCACCAGGCCTTGCGGCCCCTTGCGCACGAGCAGCCGATAGACGTCCAGCCGGATGCCTGAGGACAAGGACTCGAAGACCGCGAGTGCAGCGGCTTTTTCCATGGTAGTTCTCACGATTTACTTGGCAGCGCGAGCGTGGCCGCCCAGCACAGCGCCAGCATCACAGCCGAACCGATCAGCGCGTACAGCAGCCCGCCCCACTGGTACAGCACGCCCGACAGCAGCGTGCCGATGAAGCGCCCGAGCGCGTTGGCGGCGTAGTAGAAGCCGACGTCCTCGGCTGCCTTCTCGGAGCCCGCGTAGGCCAGCACCAGGTAGGAGTGCACCGAGGAATTGACCGCAAAGGCGAAGCCGAACACCCCCAGTCCGGTCACCACCACCCATTCGAGCTGCGGCGCCTCCAGCACCACCGCGACCGCCAGCAGCAACGGCACCGCCGCAAGCAGCGCCGACCACAGGCGCGCCGCCGGTACCTCGCTGCTGAGGCCGTCGGCGCTGCGGCGCACGATCTGCGGCGCCAGCGCCTGCACCAGACCATAGCCGATAGTCCATGCGGCGAGGAAGGTACCGACCATGGTGAAGGTCCACCCCGCCGAATACAGGAAAACCGGCACGCCGACCACAAACCACACGTCGCGCGCGCCGAACAGCACCACGCGCGCCGCAGCCAGGGTGTTGATGCCGGGGTTCTTGGCAAACAGCTCGCGCACCGACTTCGACGCCTTCTTCTTCCCCATCATCGGTGGCAGCGAAGTGACAACGCCGATCAGCACCAGCGCCAGCAACCCCGCCATCGTCCTCAGCGCGCCACGAAAGCCGAGCGTCTCCAGCAGCGCGCCGCCGAGGAAGAAGCCGATGCCCTTCATCGCGTTCTTGCTGCCGGTGAACCACGCCACCCATTTGAAGAGCTGGCCCTGATCCCCGCCCCGGGCCTGTTCCTTCGCCTCGGCTTGCGTGATCTTGATCGCCGACTTGCTCGCGGTCTTGGTCAGGTCCTTGGCCACGCCGCAGATGCCCTGGGCCAGCACTACCCAGGCCACAGCCATCGCCGCCGTCCACCCCGGGTCGAGCAGCGACAGCAGCACGAAGCCCATGATCTGCGTCACCAGGCCCACGCTGAGCATGCGCGCGATGCCGTAATGCGTCGCCAGCCAGCCCCCGACCAGGTTCGCCAGCACGCCCGCCGCCTCGTACAGCAGGAACAGGAAGGCGAGCGTGAACGGCGAGTAGCCCAGGCGGTAGAAGTGCAGCAGCACCAGCATGCGCAGCGCGCCGTCGGTGAGCGTGAAGCCCCAGTAGGCGGCGGTGACGATGGCGTAGTTGCGCGCGACGTGTTGCATTTTTTAGATGCCCACGGCTTCCATGTGGCAGGCGAGGTCGACCATGCGGCAGGCGTAGCCCATCTCGTTGTCGTACCAGGCGTACACCTTGAGCAGCGTGCCGTCGGTGACCATGGTCGAGAGCGCATCGACGATCGAACTGCGCGTGTCGCGGGCGTAATCGACGCTCACCAGCGGGCGCTCCTCGTAGCCGAGGATGCCGGCGAGCTCGCCTTCAGCCGCGGCCTTGAACAGCGCGTTGACCTCCTCCACCGTGGTCGCGCGCTGCAGCTCGAACACGCAGTCGGTGAGCGAAGCGTTGAGCACCGGCGCGCGCACGGCGTGGCCGTTGAGCTTGCCCTTGAGTTCGGGGTAGATCAGCGCGATCGCGGTGGCGCTGCCGGTGGTGGTGGGCGCCAGGCTCAGCAGCGAGCTGCGCGCGCGGCGCAGATCCTTGTGCGGGGCGTCGACCACCAGGTTGGTGTTGGTGGGGTCGTGGATGGTGGTGATCTGGCCATGGCGGATGCCCAGGTTCTCGTGCACCACCTTGACCACCGGCGCCAGGCAGTTGGTGGTGCACGACGCGGCGGTGACGATGCGGTCGCGCGCCGGGTCGTAGAGCTCGTGGTTGATGCCGACCACGATGTTGAGCACGCCGCCGGTCTTGACCGGGGCCGCGACGATCACCCGCTTGGCGCCGCGGTCGAGGTGGCCCTGCAGGGTCTCGGGGGTCAGGAACTTGCCGGTGCATTCCAGCACCACGTCCACGCCCAGCTCGCCCCAGGGGATTTCGGCGGCGGTGGCGTGCGAGGAGAAGGACAGCGTGCGCTCGTCGATGCGGATGGTGTTCTCGCCCTCGGCGCAGATGTCCGCGCGCCACTTGCCCTGCACGCTGTCGAAGGCGAGCAGATGCGCGGTGGCAGCGGCACCGCCCTTCAGTTCGTTGAGGTGCACCACCTCCAGGCGATTGCCCGCGCGCGGATCGTCCGCCTGCCGCTCCGCAGCGCCCATCGCCGCACGCAGCGCCAGCCGTCCGATGCGGCCCATACCGTTGATGCCAACCTTCATGTCGACCTCCAATAACGCAATATTTTTAGCAGACTTGAAACGTCGCAGAGCATAATCAAACTGCTTGCGCCGGGCAAGCTAGAGCGCCTGCCTACCCGGGCCCCGCGCCCTCACCGGACACCCCGGTCAACATGCCCTTGCGCCACCCGCGTCTGGATCGGCTAAACCGGCAGAAAAACAACTACGCCGTTCGCGCAGATCCCTGGCTCGACCCGTCGCACTTCACCGAGGAGACACAGATGGACATCATCAAGCAGATTCTGAGCAACTACAGCGAAACCCTGCCGACGGACAGCAAGACTGCGGTGGCGATCGCGCGTGGCGCTACCGCCGAAGAGATCGCCGCGAGCGCGAACGCCGAAGGGCTTCATGCGCTCGCAGGGGCCCTTTTCGAAGCACTCGAGGAGCAGAACGCCACGGGCTCGCCCGGCGAATCGGACAACAGCGTCCTCGGCGCGCTGGCTTCACGGCTGCAGGAGTTCCGCAGTCAGCTTCCGAGCGACAGCCAGACCGCCCGCGCCATCGACCGCGGCGCCCGACTCGAGGAAATCTCGGAGGCGGCGCAGGCCGAGGGGCTCACCTCGCTTGCAGCCATGCTGATGGAAGCCGAGCAGGAACAGGCGCGCGACTGAAGTGCTGCCCACAATCAAGAAGCACGGGACTCACGCTCGTGCTTCTTTTTTATCGTATTCATCAGCATATCCGCACTTGCTTCCGCACTCATGACGACACTCGCCCGAATTGTTTCCAGCGTCGCGCTCAGCGCCGCACTCATTGCACCGGCCCTGGCAAGTGACAGCTTCCGCCTCGATCACCGGGAGCTTGCCGACGGCGTCCATGCCCTGATCGGCCCCATCGGCGCGCGCACCTACGAGAATCACGCCCTCAACGCCAATTTCGGCGTCATCGACACCACAGAAGGCGCAGTCCTGATCGACAGCGGCGCCTCGCAGCAGGGCGCGCAGTTACTCGAAGCCGAAGCCACCCGGCTCACCGGCAAGCCTGTGCGCTGGGTCATCAACACGGGCGCCCAGGATCACCGCTGGCTAGGGAACAGCTACTTCCGCAGCAAGGGCACCGATGTGATTGCGCTCGCGCGCACCGCCGACACCCAGCAGAAGAACGCCCTCGCCCAGCTCGACAGCCTGCGCCCCGTGCTCAAGGAACGCCTGGACGGCACCGAGCCGGTCACCGCCAACCGCCGCCTCGAGGGCACCCACGAAACGCTGGACCTGGGCGGCCGACGCATCGAGATCCATTACTTCGCCGACGCGCACTTTCCGGGCGATGCGGTCGTTTGGCTACCACAGGAGCGTGTCGCCTTCTCGGGCGACCATGTCTATGTTGATCGGCTGCTGGGCATCCTGCCGCAGAGCAATGCCGAGACCTGGCTGCAGGCCTTCGAGGGCCTGAAGGCGCTGCAGCCCGCAGTCATCGTGCCCGGCCATGGCGCGGTCACGGACCTCGCCAAGGCCCAGGCCGACACCGGCGACTACCTCGCCTTCATCGTCAGTGGCGTCAAGGCGCTGGCCGAGGACATGGCCGGGGTGGATGAAGCGGTCGCACAACTCGGCGACGCGCCGCAGTTCGCCCGCCTGGCCAACTACGACGAACTCCACCGCGGCAATGTCAGCCGTGCCTACCTGCGGTTCGAATCCGCACAATGAGCCCGTCGTGACAGCGACCACAGCAGAAGGCGCGCACGACATCAGCGCAAAGGGCGGTGCGCTCGCGATCGCGCAGGCGCTCAACAGCGGCTGCGACTGCCGCAGCCTCGACCCCGAGCGCCTGCGCCAGCAGCTCGAAGCCGAACCCGCGCTGCTCGGGCTCGCCGCGGAGATCGAACGCAGCCGCCCGCACCTGTTCTCGGCCACTGCGGTGTTCATGGCCCCCGAGACCCTGCAAGCCATGGCCGATATCGTGGCTGCGGTCGAAACCGTCATCGCGCTGCCTGCCTATCAGGCCGAGGTGCTCGCGCGTGAGCCAAGGATCGCCAGGCTTGACCCCGGGCCGAAAGGCGTCTTCATGGGCTTCGACTTTCATGTCTGCGACAGCGGCCCGCAGCTCATCGAGATCAACACCAACGCCGGCGGCGCCATGCTCAACCGGGCGCTCGCCCGCGCGCAGCAGGCGTGCTGCGCACAGATCGTGCCGCACCTGCGCCCCACCGCCGAGCTCGACGCGCTCGACCAGCGGTGGCTGGACAGCTTCCAGAATGAATGGGCGCTGCAGGGCCGCAGCGGCCGGCCACAACGCATCGCGATCGTCGACGAGGCGCCCGAACAGCATTATCTCCACCCGGAGTTCCTGCTGTTCCAGCACCTGTTCCGCAGCGCGGGGATCGAAGCCGTGATCTGCGACCCGGGCGAACTTGCATTTGACGAGGGCGTGCTGACGCACGCGGGCCGGGCGCTGGACCTCGTGTACAACCGCCTGACCGATTTCTACCTCGAGAGCCCGTCGTCGGCCGCCCTGCGTACCGCCTTCGAAGCGGGCGCGGTCGTGCTCACGCCGCACCCGCGCGCGCACGCCCTTTACGCGGACAAGCGCAATCTTGCGCTGCTGAGCGACCCGGCTTGCCTCGCGGCGCTGGGTGTTCCGCAGCCCACCATCGACCGTCTCGTGGCCGGCATTCCGCGCACCGTCGAGGTCACGCCCGAGCGCGCCGACGCCTTGTGGGCCGCGCGCCGCAGCCTGTTCTTCAAACCCGCCAGCGGCTTCGGCAGCCGCGCCGCCTATCGCGGAGACAAGCTCACCCAGCGCGTGTGGCAGAGCATCCTCGGTGGCGGTTATGTGGCCCAGAGCCTCGCCCTGCCCTCGGAGCGCCGGGTCCGCGTAGACGGCACCGGCAACGACCTCAAGCTCGACATCCGCGCCTATGTTTATGCAGGCGAGATCCAGCTCGTCGCGGCCCGCCTCTACATGGGCCAGACCACAAATTTCCGCACACCCGGCGGCGGCTTTGCACCCGTCTTTCTCGCCAGCGCTGCAGTTCCAGCGGACGCTCGTGCATACCCCGTTGTCGACGATCAGCCACCGCAACCACGCACGCAGCTGAATGGCCTGCAGGCCTGAAGCATCTTTTTGGCGGGTGCCGCGTCTTCAAAGGCAGGTGACCGGCGCGCTGCCCGAGCACATCCTCCTGCGCAGGGCGTTGAGGATGAGGCGGATCGGCCACCCTGTTTCCATCGTCGCCACCGGGATCATCCTGGTCGGCTACATCTTCAACACGGTCCTGTTAGGAGAAACACCATGAAAGACATCAAGGTTCTGGGCACCGGCTGCGCCAACTGCAAGAACACCGTGAAACTGATCGAGGAAGTCTCGGCAGCCAAGGGCGAGCAGATCGCGCTCGAGAAGGTCGAGGACATCCAGAAGATCATGACCTACGGCGTAATGGCGACACCGGCTGTCGTCATCGACGGCACCGTGGTGCATGCTGGCGGCGTGCCCGCGCGCAGCAAGGTCGAAGGCTGGTTCTGAGCATGGCCAAGCTCGAGTTCAAGGTCGTCTCGCGCCGCATCGACGCGCACCGCAGCGAAGCGCGCTGCAAGGCGGCGCAGATCGACCTCGACACCGACCTCGCCGGCAACCCGGACGCGTTCAACCCCGCCGAACTGCTGCTGGCCGCGCTGTCGGCCTGCATGATCAAGGGTATCGAACGCGTGGTGCCGATCCTCGATTTCAAGCTGCGCGGCGTCGAGGTGCGCGTGCACGGCGTCCGTCAGGACGTGCCACCGCGGATGGAGTCGATCGACTACGAGATCATCGTCGACACCGACGAATCGGACCGCCGCCTCGAGTTGCTGCACGAGAACGTGCGCAAATTTGGCACGGTGTTCAACACGGTCGCGCCGGGGACCACGCTCGCGGGCAGGCTACGCCGCGCTGACGCGGTCGGAGCCTGAACACGAACGGCGCGCGGGGCGATCACATACAGGGTTTCAGAACGCTGGCCTGGGAGGCCATCGGCCGGCTGCAGAGCCCGGCCAGCACCGAAGGCATGACGATCATCATCGTTGCCGCAATCGGTGTCGTCATCAATGCCGTCACCGCCGCACTCTTCATGTCGGGCAGCAAGACGGACCTCAACATCCGCGGCGCCTTCCTCCATATGGCGGCCGACGCGCTGGTCTCACTCGGCTTAGTGGCGGCAGGGGTGCTGTATCTGTGGCAGGGCTGGACCTGGATCGACCCGGTGGTCAGCCTCGTGATTGCAATCGTGATTGTCGCCGGGACCTGGAGCCTGTTCCGGCAATCCATCCATCTGCTGTTCGACGGCGTGCCCGAGCACATCGACCTCGAGGCCGTCCATGCCTACCTGAGGGCGCAGCCCGGCGTCGCGAGCTTGCACGACCTTCACGTCTGGGCGATGAGCACGCGTGAAGTGGCGCTCACCGCCCATCTGGTGATTCCGGGCGGCCATCCGGGCGACGCCTTCATCGACGAGGTCGCGGACCGGCTGCACGACGATTTCGACATCGAGCACACTACGCTGCAGATCGAGATCGCACGCTGCGAGCACGGCTGCCGGACGCCGCGGGTCTTTGCGGCGGACGACGAGGGCGGACACGAACACACGCATGCGCCGGCCTGAAACACGATCTGCGAAATCCCAGCGCGTCCAGTGATCGTAATGCCCTGGCCCGGCACTGCGGGCCAGCTCCGAGCGATGGAGAGATCGGAACACACCATGACGAAGCGCACCAACGCCCTACATCAGGACAGACACTGGTACGCCATCGAGGCGGGCGATGCTGCCCAGCATCTGCAGGTCGATCCGGCTCGAGGCCTGGACGCCGCCGAGGTAACCAAGCGACAAGCGCACTGCGGCCCCAACACCCCGTCGCAGCGGCCCGGTCGCGGACCGCTGCTGCGCCTGCTGATGCAGTTCGTCCAGCCCCTGGTGCTCGTGCTGGTGGTCGCCGGCGCCGTCACCGCCGCGCTCGGGGAGTGGATCGATTCGGGCGTGATCTTTGCCGTCGTACTCATCAATGCCATCGTCGGCTTCATCCAGGAGGGCAAGGCCGAGGCCGCCCTGGCCGCCCTGGCGCGCGTGATCGCCACCGAGGCCAGCGTCACCCGCGATGCGCGGCGCACGAGGATCAATGCAGCGCAACTGGTGCCGGGCGACGTCGTTCATCTTGCCGCTGGCGACAAGGTGCCGGCGGATCTGCGCCTGCTGCACAGCCGCGAGCTGCGCACCGCGGAGGCCGCCCTCACCGGTGAATCCACCCCGGTCGACAAGCACCCCGCGGCCTTGCCCGAATCCACTCCACTCGCCGACCGCCGCAACATGGCCTACACCGGCACCCTTGTCGTGGCCGGGCGGGCGACCGGCGTGGTCGTGGCCACCGGCGACAGCACCGAAACCGGACGCATCGCCCGCCTGATTGGCGCCGCACCCGACCTCGCCACGCCGCTCACGCGCAAGATGGGTGTGTTCGCGCAATGGCTCCTGGTCGCCATCCTGGCGCTCGCCGGGCTGACCTTCGTGGTCGGCGTGTGGCGTGGTCAGCCCGCGTTCGACATGTTCATCGCCGCGGTGGCGCTAGCCGTCGGCGCCATCCCCGAAGGACTGCCGGCGGCGATGACCATTACGCTGGCGATCGGTGTCGCGCGCATGGCGAAGCGTCGTGCGGTCATCCGCAAGCTGCCTGCGGTGGAGACGCTCGGCAGCACCACGGTGATCTGCTCGGACAAGACCGGCACGCTCACCCAGAACGAGATGGTCGTGCGCGAGGTCTGGGCGGGCGGCGAGGCCTACACCTTCACCGGCAGCAGCTACGCGCCCGAGGGCCGTATCGAGCACGCCGGCCTGCCGATCGAAGCGAAAGGCGCCCTGCGCGCGACGCTGGTCGCGGCCGCGCTGTGCAACGACGCCCGTCTGCGCCGCGAGCACAACCAGTGGGTGATCGATGGCGACCCGACCGAGGGCGCATTGATCACCGCCGCCCGCAAGGCCGACCTGGACGAGGACACGCTCAACGCGGTCTTTCCGCGCCGCGACGAGCTGAGTTTCGATGCCGCACGCCAGTTCATGGCCACGCTGCACGAGGTCGACGGGCAGCAGATCGTCTATGCCAAGGGTGCGGTCGAGAAGCTCTTGCCCGCCTGCACCACCATGCTCGATGACGACGACGGCCTCGTCGAGGTCGATGTCGCCACCAGCAACAGGGTCGCGGTGCGCATGGCCGAAGAAGGCCTGCGCGTGCTGGCGGTGGCGCGGTCCGAGCTGGCGCCCGGCCATGCGCTCAGCCACGAGCACCTGCGGGAGGGGCTGGTGTTCCTGGGCCTCGTCGGGATGATCGACCCGCCACGTCCGCGGGCGATTACTTCGGTGCGCACCTGTCACGCCGCGGGCATCCGCGTGAAGATGATCACCGGCGACCATCCCGGCACGGCAATCGCCATCGCGCGCCAGCTGGGCATCGTGCGCGACGGCGAGGCGGCCCTTACCGGCCGCGAGTTCGCCGCGCTCGACGACGAGGCCCTGCGTGCGGCTGCTGCGCGCGTCGACGTCTTCGCCCGTGTCGAGCCCGAGCAGAAACTCCGCCTTGTCCAGGCCCTGCAGGCCAATGGCGAGGTGGTCGCGATGACCGGCGACGGCGTCAACGACGCGCCGGCGCTGCGTCAGGCCGACATCGGCGTCGCGATGGGGCTTGCCGGCACCGAGGTCGCCAAGGAAGCCGCCGAGATGGTGCTCACCGACGACAACTTCGCCACCATCGAGGCCGCGGTAGAGGAAGGCCGCGGCATCTTCGACAACCTGGTGAAGTTCATCACCTGGACGATTCCCACCAACGCCGGCGAGGGCTTGGTGATCCTGGTCGCGGTGTTTGCCGGCACCGCCCTGCCGATCACGCCGCTGCAGATCCTGTGGATCAACATGAGCACGGCGATCCTGCTCGGCATGACGCTGGCCTTCGAGCCCGCCGCGCCCGCCCACCTCACCGATCCTGGATCGCCGACTCTTGTGGCGGATACTGCTTGTAAGCCTGTTGATGCTGGTCAGCGCATTCGGCTTGTTTCAATGGGCACTCTTGAACGAGCGCTCGATCGAAGAAGCCCGGACGATCGCGACAAACGTGTTCGTGATGATCGAGACCGCCTACCTGCTCAACTGCCGCGCGCTCGACCACAAGCTCGTGCGCACCGAAAAAACGCGGACAACGCCCTGGATGAAAGCGGGCGTCGCCCTCATGGTTTCGCTGCAGATCGGGCTTACCTACCACCCCCTGGCCAATGCGGTCTTCAAGACTGCACCGATCAAGCTCGCGGACTGGGGGCTGATTCTTATCGCTGCTGCAATGACGTTCGCCGTGGTCGAGGGCGAAAAGGCACTTTACCGCCACCGTCAAAGGAACTGAGTCGGCGACCCGATTGAGTCCTGCACCGCAATGAGGGGTTCCCCCCGGACAAAGCATCCGTGCCTTCCCGCCCCTGTCACGCAGGCGGGAAGCAAGGTCTCCAGGGCCACCTCTGCTGCACGTGTCAGCCAAAGCGGCCGGTAATGTAATCCTCGGTTCGACGATCCTTGGGCACGGTGAAGATCGTATCGGTTGCCCCGTATTCGATCAGCTTGCCGAGGTACATGAATGCCGTGTTGTCCGAGACGCGCGCAGCCTGTTGCATCGAGTGCGTAACGATGACGATCGTGAATTGACCGCGCAGTTCGGTGATCAACTCCTCGACCTTGGCGGTTGCGATCGGATCAAGCGCCGAACACGGCTCGTCCATCAGCAGGATCTCGGGTTCCGCCGCGATGGCACGCGCGATGCACAGCCGCTGCTGCTGACCGCCGGACAGGCCGAGCGCACTCTCGTTCAGGCGATCCTTGACCTCATTCCACAGCGCCGAGCCCTTGAGCGCGCGCTCGCAGGCCTCTTCCAGCATCGCCTTGTCGCTGATGCCCTCTACACGCAGCGGATAGACGACGTTCTCGAAGATCGATTTCGGGAACGGATTAGGCTTCTGGAACACCATCCCCATGCGCTTGCGCAGCGCGATGACATCGACACCCGGCGCGTAGATGTCGTTGTCGTGCACGACCACCTTTCCCTTGATGCTCAGGTTGTCGATGAGGTCGTTCATGCGGTTCAGCGAGCGCAGCAGCGTCGATTTGCCGCAGCCCGAGGGGCCGATCAGCGCGGTGACCATGCCGCGCTGCATTTCCATATTGACGTTGTACAGCGCCTGCGACTCGCCATAGAACAGATTGAAGTCGCGGATCGAAATTGCCGCACCCAGCCCGGACTCGGCGACGTGATAAACGGTGCTGTGGGTGCTGGATTCCTTGACCTGTGCGGCCGGAGCTTCCCGAGTTGCGGTAGTCATGATTATCGATTCCTGAATGTCAGAACTGGCTGCCCGCGAATTTCTTCTTCAGACGATTGCGGATGTAGATGGCCGACGAGTTCATCAGCACGATGAGCGCCAGCAGCAGCAGCGTGGTGACGAACACCATGGGCTTGCCGGCCTCGGAGTTGCGCGACTGGAAACCCACGTCGAAGATGTGGAAACCCAGGTGCATGAAGCTGCGCTCCAGGTGGATGTAGGGGAAGAAGCCGTCGACCGGTAGCTCCGGCGCGAGCTTCACGACGCCCACGAGCATCAGCGGTGCCACCTCGCCGGCGCCGCGCGCCATCGCCAGGATGAGACCGGTCATGATGCCGGGCATCGCGTGCGGCAGCACCACCGAGCGGATCGTCTGCCACTTCGAGGCGCCACACGCGAGGGACCCCTCACGGATCGAGCGCGGCACCGAGGACAGCGCCTCCTCGGCCGCCACGATCACGACCGGCACGGTCAGCAGCGCCAGCGTCAGCGCTGACCACAGAATGCCGCCGGTACCAAAAGTCGGGTTGGGCAGGCGCTCGGGGAAGAACAGCGCGTCGATCGAGCCGCCCACGGTGTACGCAAAGAAACCAAGACCGAACACGCCATAGACGATCGAAGGCACGCCTGCGAGGTTGTTCACCGCAATCCGCACCATCGCCACCAGCTTGCCTTGCTTGGCGTACTCGCGCAGGTAGAGCGCGGTGATCACGCCAAAGGGTGCGACGACGACGACCATCAACAAGGTCATGACGACGGTGCCAAAGATCGCCGGCAGGATGCCGCCCTCGGTGTTGGCCTCGCGCGGCTCCGTGCTCAGGAACTCACCCCAGCGCGAAAAATAGACACCGACTTTCTCGAATACCGAGAGTTCGTTCGCGGGGTAGAAACGGACGATCTGCGACAGCTGGGTGTCCTTGGTCGTCCCGTTCACGTCCTCGAGCACGATCCGGTAGCGCGCATCTTTGGCCTTGATGTCGTTGGCCTGCCCCTGGAGGCGGTCAAAATCACCCTGCAGTTCAGCCAGGCGCAGTTCAGCGTCCGCCTGCGCGCTGCGGTATGCGGCGCTCTCCAGGCCCTCGGCGAGCTCGATACGGCGCAGCTCGAGTCGGATCTGGTTGATCTCGTGGTTGATGACCCCGATGTCGCTGCGCTCGATCCGGCGAATCTCTGCGAAGCGTTCGCGCGCAGCCTGCTGCTCCTTGCGGATACCTTCCAGGCCCAGCGCCTCGGGCGATTGCTCGACACCGTCGACCACCACCGACTTGATGCGACCGATGAAGGGACCCCATTCCTGGCGCTCGAGGTAGTAGAACGCCGGATCACGCTCGACCTTCTGCACGTCGAAAGCATTCACCCAGCGGAAATCCTCGTTGTACAGGTCGTAGTTGCCGATCCGGTACAGGGTGCGTTCGGCATAACCGTCATTGCGCTCGATGTCGGCCTTGACCGCATCAGACAGGCTGGCGAGGAACGCGCCCTCGGGGCGATAAAGGTTCTCACGCGAGGGCTCTCCAGCCACCATCTGGCCGTTCGCCAGGGTCACGATCTCGATCGGTTTGGGCCAGAAGGTGGTGATGCCGTTCCAGAAGATCGCCAGCAGGAAGCCGCAGATCAGAATGATGCCCAGCGCCAGCGCGCCGCCGAAACCCCACAGCGCAGGCTCACCCACCGCCGAGAGGTCGGCGGTGTAGCGGCGTACCGCTTTTGCTTCCTTGTCTTTACTCATGATTCGGGTCTGTACTTCCGCGATTGTGCTCATCATGTCTCTCGTATCTGTCTTCCGCACTCAGAGCTGGAAGGCGCGCTTGCGGAAACGCTGCCGGATCACCTCGGCAACCGTGTTGATGACGAAGGTCATGATGAAAAGCGACAGGGCTGCAAGGAACAACATCCGGTACAGCGTGCCCCCGATCACGGCCTCGGGCAGCTCTACCGCGATGTTGGCCGACAGCGTGCGCAGGCCGTTGAAGATGTTCCAGTCGAGCACCGGGGTGTTGCCGGCGGCCATCACGACGATCATGGTCTCCCCCACCGCGCGGCCCATGCCGATCATGCAGGCCGCGAAGACCCCCGACATTGCCGTCGGCAGCACCACCCAGATCGCGGTCTGCCAGGGCGTGGCACCGGCGGCGAGGCTGGCTGCGCGCAACTGGGAAGGCACCGAGTTCAAAGCATCCTCGGCCAGCGTGTAGATGTTGGGAATGATCGCAAAGCCCATTACCATGCCGACCACCAGCGCGTTCCGCTGCACATAGGTATCGACGACGCCACCGCGCGGATCGAAGCCCGCCGCCGTCAGCGCCATCGCCACGCCGAAGGACAGCCCGGCGGAGGCAAGCAACATGACCAGCCAGCGCGCACCGTCGAGCATGCCTGCCTGCTGGCGGCCGAGACCCCGCACATGCATGCGGTAGGCGGTACCGACGGTGCGGTTGAACACCATGGTCAGCACTACGAAGGCGGCCGGCCACAGCAGCAGGCCCATGAAAGGCGTGCCGGTGCCGACGTCATGGTTCGTCCACGCCTTGAAATCGCCGTAGAAGAACACCCGCTCGAAACTCGGGCCGAGCAGCCACGCCAGCCACGCCGCGACGGCGATCACCACGAACATGAACAGGAACTTGGGGACGCCGTTGAGCTTGAGGGCCAGCGCCGGCGGCAGCATCTGCCAGGCATAGGCGGCAATCATCAAGCCGAGCGGCAGGGCGATGAAACCCAGGATCACCGCCGAGAGCCAGCTCTCGACGATGGGCGCCAGGATCAGCGCCGCGATGAAGCCGAGCACCACCGTGGGCAGAGACTCCATCATCTCCATGACAGGCTTGACCGTCGCACGCACCTTGCGATGGACGAACTCCGAGGTGTAGATCGCCGCCAGCAACGCGATCGGCACCGCGAACATCAGCGAATAGACCGTTGCCTTGAGCGTGCCGAAGATCAAGGGTACGAGCGAGAACTTGGGTTCGAACACATCGGTGCCCGACGACGACTGCCAGGTGTAGCTCGGCTCCTGGTAGCCCTCGTACCAGCTCTTGCCGAAGATGGCCTTCCAGGTCGTCTCCGGATGGGGCACGTAGAAGGCCCAATGATCGACCACACCGCCCGCGTTCATGGCCACCGCACCATCGTCGCGCGGCATCAGCATCAGCTTCAGGCTGTCGTCACCCACTGGGGCGTGCTGCTTCAAGCGCAGCAGCACCTGCTCACTCGTAGCATGCCGGAACCACAGGTTGCCGGCGGCGTCGAGCGTGACCAGGCTCTTGCGCCGCTGCGACACGTCGTAGGCGACAATGCCCGCCGGCTGCGCCTCAAGCTCGCGCGTGAGCACCATCTTGTAGCCGTCGACCGTGCCGGCGTTGTCCGGCTGAAGACGGAAATACATGCGCAGCGAGCCATCGGTACCGCCCACGACGATGGTCTGATCACCGATCAGGAAGCCGAGCACGCCAAGGCCAACGCCCTCGGGCGTCAGTCGCGCCGTCTCCGCGAGCACCGGGTTGTTGAAATCACGCGTATCGAAGCGCAGCACCGTACCATCCGCGCTCCCCACATAGACCTGATCCGCCTGGGCGGTCAGCAGCACCTTCGAGGCCACCGTGCCGGCAGGCAGGGCCGGCAGCGTGGTGGTGCGCGACGACACGGTCTCGGCGCGCGTCATCAGGTTGATTCGCGTCTCCGAGCGCGTCAGGCGCCCTACGCCCTCGGCATCGAACGTGACATAGGAGCGCGTCGGCCGCTCGACGGTGCCACCGAGCGCGAACGCGACGGCCTTGATCGCCACCCCTTCGGCAGCGATCTGCTCTGGCGCCGCTACTTTCGTCTCGACATAGATGCGCCGTACCTGGTTGCCAGGAATGCGCCGATAGACCGATTCGCCATCGGTGAAATCATCGTCGTTGAGCTGCGTCAGCCCCTTGGGCATGTCTTCAGCGCGCAGCACTTGCGCGGCAAGGCCGATGTGCGCGAAGCGCACGCTGCCATCGGCAAAGCCAAACACCATGTCGTTGCGGTTGTTGGTCGCACCGATCGCGGTCGCGACGTCACCGCCGAAGTCGAGCTCACGCGTCGATAGCGGACGCCCGCTATCCACATGGAAGCTATCCACACGACCATCCTTGCCAATACGCAAGCCGACGGTCTGATACTCGTCCGCGGTGGCCCAGATCAGACCCGGCATGGGCTGCAGTGCGTAAGACTGCTCTTTCTTGACCTCTCCGCCTGTAAAGAGCGGAACCGCCTCCTTGGCGAGGAAGGCGAGGATGCCGAACACGGCAATGATGACAAGCAGACCGCCTACGGTGATCGTCAGGTCAGCGGCGCGGTCCGCAAACAGCACCGACCTGCGGGTGGTCCGCCCGACGGGCAGCAGGCGTTTGTAGCCTTCCTTGACCGACGCCTGACCGGCCGAATTTTCACTCATGGGATCTTCCACACGAACATTCAAACAGAGCAGGCGGATACGGACGCCCGTATCCGCCTGCTGGCATTACCCTATGTGATCAGGGCCTTACTTGGCCAGACCGAAACGGGCGAGATCGTCGTCGGCGAGCGCCTTGACCACCGGGAAGTAGCCATCCTTGACGACAGCCTCCTGACCCTGCTTCGAATAAACGAAGCGGATGAACTCACCACGCACCGGGTCAAGCGCCTGGTTCGGGTTCTTGTTCACGTAGATGTAGAGGAAGCGCGAGATCGGGTAGTCGCCACTCGACGCGTGCTCGGCACTCGGCTCGTAGCAGGTTGCGCCCGGAGCGCTCGCGAGCTTGATGAACTTGACGTCGGCAGTCTTGTAGCCCACGCCGGAGTAACCAATGCCACCGATATCCGAGGCGACGCCCTGGACCACCGTCGACGAACCCGGCTGCTCCTTCACTTCATCCTTGTAGTCGCCGTCGAACAACGCGACTTCCTTGAAGTAACCGTAGGTACCCGAAGCCGAGTTGCGCCCATACAGCGAGATCGGACGGCTCGCCCACTCACCCGTCACACCGACATCACCCCAGGTCTTGATGTCCTTGTCCAGGCCGCCCTTGCGGGTCTTGGAGAAGATCGCATCGACCTGCTGCAGGGTCAGGCACTCGATCGGGTTGTCCTTGTGCGCATAGACGGCGAGCGCATCGATCGCGCCGCGGATCGCGGTGGGCTTGTAGCCGTACTTCTTCTCGAAGTCGTCTTCTTCCTTCGACTTCATCGGGCGCGACATCGGGCCGAACTGGGCAGTACCGGCGATCAGCGCGGCCGGCGCGGTGCTCGAGCCCTTGCCTTCGATCTCGATCTTGACGTTGGGGTACATGGCGTTGAAGCCTTCGGCCCACAGCGTCATCAGGTTGTTCAGGGTGTCCGAACCGATCGACTTCAGGTTGCCCGAAACGCCGCTGACCGGCTGGTAGGCGGGCAGCGCCGGATCGACCTGCACCTGGGCCTGAGCGGCAAACGAGGCGGTCATGGCCACGACAGCGGTCGCGATGAGGCTCTTCTTGAACATGTACAGACTCTCCAGTTTCGTGAATACATCTTGCCCCTGGGGGCGGCTGCCCCCGTGTTTCGGGAACGAACCGGATTATCAAGACCCAAGATGACAGTTCTGTTAAACGTCACGAAACAATCGCTTATGCCTTAATACTCCGGCGCCGCAGTTGCGGCCTGGATCGTCAGGCACCCGCGCGCTCGGTCCACATCCCGAACAGCATCCCGCACAGCGTCGCCATCACGACGACCAGCGCAACGAAGGTCAGTGTCTTTTTGGTCCCCAGCACGCTACGGATCACCAGCATGTTGGGCAGCGACAGCGCCGGCCCGGCCAGAAGCAGCGCCAGCGCCGGCCCCTCACCCATGCCGCTGCCGATCAGGCCCTGGACGATCGGCACTTCGGTCAGGGTGGCGAAATACATGAAGGCTCCCGCAAAGGCGGCGAAGAAATTGGCTGCCAGCGAATTGCCGCCCACTGCCCACGCCACCCATTCGGACGGGATCAGTCCCTCCTCGCCGGGTCTGCCGAGCAGCGCGCCGGCGATCAGTACGCCGATGAGCAGCAGCGGCAGGATCTTCTTGGCGTAGTCCCATGACGAAGCGAACCAGGTCGCGCCCTCGCCCTTGTCGGTGCTGGTGATCCACGACAGGCCAATCACGAGCAGCGTGAAGGGTACCAGCGGCTGCTCGCCGAACAGGATCGCCGCCGCCACACCGGCTGTGGAGACCAGCAGCACCCGCACCGCCGACATCTTCATCCAGCCGATCAGGATGGCGGCGAGCGCGATGCCGAAGAAGCCGGTGATCCACCACTTCGCGCGGTAGATCGCATGCCAGGCGCCCTCTTCCGTACCCGACCGCGCCCAGTTGGCAAAGACCAGGATGGCGACCAGCACGCCGAAGAACACCGCGTTCTGCCACAGCGGCCGGCTGGGCGCGTCCTCCGGCATCACGAGTCTGTTGTTGAGCTTCTCGAGCTCTTCCTTGCGAAACAGGAAGGCCATCATCAAACCGATGGCCACACTGAACACGATGGCGCCGACGCCACGAGCGACGCCCAGTTCGGGCCCCAGGATGCGCGCGGTGAGGATGATCGCCAGCACGTTGATCGCCGGCCCGGAATACAGGAACGCGATCGCCGGCCCGAGTCCTGCGCCCATGCGGTAGATGCCGGCGAAGAGCGGCAGTACCGTGCAGGAGCACACCGCGAGGATGGTGCCGGACACCGAGGCCACACCGTAGGCCATGCCCTTGGGGGCGGTCGGCCCCAGGTACTTCATGACCGCCGCCTGACTGACGAAGACCGCGATCGCACCGGCAATGAAGAAGGCCGGGACCAGACATAGCAGCACGTGCTCTTCGGCGTACCAGCGCACCAGATAGAGCGCTTCCCAGAAGGCGTTATGGAGTCGGTCCCAGCCCTGCAGCGCCTCGACCGGGAGGTAGAAGCAGGCGATGAACACGCCCACGATCAGCGTCAGCGCTTTCCATTCGCTGCGCCAGAAGCTGTTGCCGTCTCCGCTGCCGTCCATTTGACACCTCGTTGCGCGCCGTCTGCCCCGCGACAGGCTTTTCCGGTACTACGGCGCATTGATTGCTCTTGTATTCGAAGACGCAGAAGCAGCTGAAAGGATGCAGCCGCGCACTGCATAACAGGATCAGGCAACCAGTGAATGTATTATGCGGGGCCACCTGACCACCACCGGCCTTCCCTGCACCCGCACGGCTTGCTGGCCTTGCGGGTTTTCCCTTTTCGCGCCATCGGCCTGCCCTGATCGCAGGGCCCACTCTTGGCGCCGCGCCGGGGGCAAGTGGCTTTATCATCGCCGCACCCGGCACTCCCGTCCCTGCAACAGCGGAAAGACCCCTATGACGACCCTCCCCAACTGCCCCGAATGCGGCTCGGCCTACACCTATGAGGACGGGGCGCTGCTCGTGTGTCCGGAATGCGCGCATGAGTGGAACCCGACCGCCGAGACTGCACTCGAGGCAGCGCGCGTGTGGAAGGATGCCAACGGCAACATCCTGCAGGACGGCGACAGCGTCACCGTCATCAAGGACCTGAAGGTCAAGGGCTCGTCCTCCGTGGTCAAGGTCGGCACCAAGGTCAGGAACATCCGCCTGATCGAGGGCGACCACGACATCTACTGCAAGATCGACGGTTTCGGCTCGATGCAGCTCAAGTCCGAGTTCGTCAAGAAGGCGTGACCGCGATGCGTCACCTCCGGACCCTGCTGGCTGCGGTGCTGCTGAGCGTGCTGGCGATGTCGGCCCAGGCAGAGAAGTTCGCCATCGCCGCCGCGTCCGATCTGCGCTTTGCGCTCAACGACATCATCGCGCTCTACCGCGCCCAGCACCCCGAGCACGAATTCGAGGTGATCTATGGCTCCTCGGGCAAGATGACGACGCAGATCCTGAACGGAGCCCCCTACGACCTCTTCTTCTCGGCCGACATCGCATTCCCGGAGCGCCTGAAGACCGCCGGGCTCGCCGCCACCGACCCGGCGGTCTACGCGATCGGCCGCATCGTAATCTGGAGCAACACCATCGACGCTGCCGGGCTGACGCTGCACGACCTCGCCAGCGACCGCGTCCGTCGCATCGCGATCGCGCAGCCTGCGCACGCCCCCTACGGGCTGCGCGCGCAGGAAGCCATGCAGGCCGCCGGCGTGTGGGACAAGGTGCAGGACAAGCTCGTGTTCGGCGAGAACATCGCCCAGACCGCGCAGATGGTGGAATCCGGCGCGGCAGACGTGGGCATCATCGCCCTCTCGCTGGCGAAGTTCCCGGCACTCGCCCGGCACGGGCACCACCTGATTGACGATGCCCTGCACGACCCCCTGACCCAGGGCTACATCGTCACCAAACGCGGTGGAGACAAACCGGCGGTGATGAACTTCGCACGATTCATGGAGACCGAGGCGGCGCACGCGGTCATGGAACGCTACGGTTTCGTGTTGCCGCGCTGAGCAGCCCCCTTCCAGCATGCCCGCACTGAGCCCCGCAGACTGGCAGGCCATCGAGCTGACCTTCAGGCTCTGCCTGTACACCACGATCATCCTGCTCGCGCTCGCCACGCCGCTGGCGTGGTGGTTGTCGAGCGGCCACTCGCGCACGCGGGTGGCCGTGCAGGCGGTGGTGGCGCTGCCGCTGGTGCTGCCGCCGACCGTGCTCGGCTTCTACCTGCTGGTCGCGCTCGGGCCACGCGGCTTCGTCGGTCAGACGCTCGAGCACATCGGGCTCACCCACCTCGCGTTCTCCTTCGAGGGCATCCTGGTGGCCTCGGTGCTGTACTCGATGCCCTTCGCGGTGCAGCCGCTCAACGAGGCCTTCACCCAGCTCGGGCGCCGCCACGTCGAGGTGGCAAGCGCCCTCGGCGCCGGGCCGCTCGATCGCTTCTTCAGCGTGATCCTGCCGCTCACCCGCGGCGGCTTCGTGGTCGCCGCCACGCTCACCTTCGCACACACGCTGGGCGAGTTCGGCGTCATCCTGATGCTCGGCGGCAGCATCCCGGGTGAGACCAAGGTGCTCTCGGTGCTGATCTATGACCACGCCGAGGCGATGAACTACGACGCAGCGCACCGACTGTCCCTGGTGCTGCTGGCGTTCGCCTTCATCACCCTGTTCATCGTCTACAGCGTCAACCGACGCTTCCGGGCCACCCAGCCATGACACTGCAGGTCCGTGCGCACTGGCGGCGCGATGCCTTCGAACTCGATGTCGACTGCCGCCTGCCGCTCGAGGGCGTCACCGCGCTGTTCGGCCGCTCCGGCTGCGGCAAGACCAGCCTGTTGCGCGTGATCGCGGGGCTGGAGCGCCTGCGCGGCGTCGAGGTACGGCTGGGCGACCTGGTCTGGCAGCACGACCGCCAGTTCGTCCCGCTGCACCGGCGCCGAATCGGCCTGGTGTTCCAGGAGCACAGCCTGCTGCCGCATCTGTCGGTGCGCGACAACCTGCTCTACGGCTACACGCGCACGCCGGCGGCGGAGCGCCGGCTCCATCTCGACGAGGTCGCGGCCATGCTCGGCATCGAGGGGCTGCTCACACGCGCGATCGACCAGCTCTCGGGCGGCCAGCGCCAGCGCGTGTCGCTCGGACGTGCGCTGCTCACCAGCCCGCGCCTGCTGCTGCTCGACGAGCCGCTGTCGGCGCTCGACACCCAGACCAAGCGCGAGATCATGCCCTTCCTGTCGCGTCTGGCGAGCGAAGCCGGAGTGCCGATCATCATGATCAGCCACGCACCGGACGAGGTCGAGCGCCTGGCCGACCGCGTGGTGTTCATGCGCGAGGGCCGCATCGAGCGCATCGAGACGCTGCGCGAAGCGCTCGCCCGCCCCGACTCGCCGCTGTTCGACGAGGACGGCCCCGCCTCGGTGCTGGAGGGGACGCTGCAGGCGCCGGCGGACAACGGCCTGCGCCCCTTCGTGACGCCGGCCGCCCGGCTCTGGCTGGTCGGCGCCGCCCACCGCCCCGCCGGCCACGCGCGCCTGCGCATCCTCGCCCGCGACGTCGCGCTGGCGCTGGATCCGCCCGGGCGCATGAGCGTGCTCAACCAGTTGCCGGTCACCATCGTGCGCATCGACCCACCGGCGGACGGCCGCGTCACCGTCGCCTGCGCGCTCGGCGACGGCCAGGCCCTGCTGGCGCAGATCACCGCCTGGTCGGCGCAGACGCTGGCGCTGGCACCTGGCGCACAGGTCTTCGCGCTGATCAAGTCGGTGGCGCTGATCGACTGACGCGGCACCCACTCGCGTCCGAAGTGTTAATGGCATTAACACGCCCACCTGCCCTATTCACAAATCTCCGCTCGACGTTAACACCCGATCACTAAGATCGGGGTGTGGTTATTTGGCCGGACGCATCTACGCTTCAGACAAGCCGCCCCCGCAGGCAGGTACGGTGAGTTGGCAGTAGTTCCTGTTTGGCGATTTCTGAGCACGGAGACTGAGACGTGAACAATCAAGCAAGCGGGGGCGCGGCCCCTTCTGCAGCAGAGGGCACCCGGCCCGGGAAAGAGTGGCGCAAGTTCCTGCTGCTCGCCTTCGTCGGCCTGCCGATCACGATGACGCTGGCGATCGCGGCCTACGGATTCGTGGTCTGGTTCCTGCAAATCCTGTTCTTCGGCCCCCCGTCCTGATTCCTCCCTACGCACGGACAGGCCCCGCGGCAACGCCGCCGGCCCGCGAATCGGACAACAAGCAGGAGCATTGAAATGAAAAAAATACTACGGTCCCTCCGGGACCTCTTCCTCAAGCCATCGGTGCGGATTGGCCTCGGCGTGCTGGTCACCGGCGGTTTCATCGCCGGCGTGCTGGCCTGGCAAGGGTTCAACACCGCCATGGAAGCCACCAACAAGGAAGAGTTCTGCCTGAGCTGCCACACCATGCACGACAACCTGTTGCCCGAACTGCAGAAAACGGTGCACTGGAACAACCGCACCGGCGTGCGGGCCCGCTGCCCCGACTGCCACGTGCCGCACGACTTCACCGACAAGGTCGCGCGCAAGATGCAGGCCAGCCGCGAGGTGCTGGGGCAGATCATCGGCACCATCGACACCCGCGAGAAATTCAAGGAACACCGCATCGTGCTCGCACAGCGCGAATGGGCACGCTTCTCGGCCAATGGCTCGAAGGAATGCCGCGCCTGCCATGACTACAAGGACATGAACTTCGACAAGATGCGCCCCGCCTCGCAGGTGGCGATGCGCAAGGCGGCCGAGCGCAACCAAAGCTGCGTCGACTGCCACAAGGGCATCGCCCACCAGCTGCCCGAGATGAAGGGCGCGCGCAATCCGGCCTTCGACACCCTGGTGTCCTCCGCCGCCGGCCAGAGCGTGGATGCAGGCAAGGACTACTTCCTGGTCGTGCCGCAGGACCTCTACGCCGACGAAGGCATGACCCAGCGCATCGGCGCGATCGAGGTCGCCACCCAGGTCAAGGTGGTCGAGACCAAGGGCGACGCACAGCGCGTCGAGCTGGCGCTGTGGCGCAAGAACAAGGGCTACGGCCGCGTCTGGTACAGCCACTTCGGGCTGAACATCACCAGCGCCGTGCTCGACAAGGAAGTCGCACAGGACGCCAGCTTCGTGAAGGTGCTCGACACCAGGGAAGACCCGATGACCGGCCTCGAATGGCAGCAGGTCACCGCCACCGCGTGGATGCGCAAGGGCAGCGTGCTCGACAGCGTCGAACCGGTGTGGTCGATCGCCCGCGCCAGCTACAACAGCAGCTGCAGCGTGTGCCACCGCCAGCCCGAGGAAGCACACTTCGACGCCAACACCTGGCCGGGCCTGTTCGGCGGCATGGTCGGCTTCACCAGCATGGATGAGGACACCGCCCGCGTGGTCCTCAAGTACCTCCAGACCCATTCGTCCGATTTCAGCAAGTCGCATGGCGCCGGTTCGCCCGATTCCGCCCTGCAGACCGCGCGTCCCTGATCAGGAGTTGAACACCATGAACTACTCTCGGCGAGGTTTCCTCAAGGCCATGGCGGCCATGTCGGGCAGCGCGCTGGTCGCGCCCGGCCTGCTCACCAGCCGCTCCGCCCTGGCGGCTGGCGAGGCGGCCGCGGTCAGCGACGACATCACCACCTGGAAGATCACCGGCTCGCACTTCGGCGCCGTGCGCGCCAAGGTGGTCGGCGACCGCGTGGTCGACATCCGCCCCTTCGAGCTCGACAAGCACCCGACGGAGATGGTCAAGGGCCTGCTCGGCCTGATCTACAGCCCGTCCCGCGTGCGCTACCCGATGGTGCGCCTGGACTGGTACCGCAAGCGCCACCTCAGCGACACCAGCCAGCGCGGCGACAACCGCTTCGTGCGCGTGAGCTGGGACGAGGCGCTCGACCTGTTCTACGAAGAGCTCGAGCGCATCCAGAAGGACTACGGCCCGTGGGCGCTGCACACCGCCGGCGTGGGCTGGCGCTCGGTCGGCCAGGTGCATAGCTGCGGCAACCACATGGTGCGCGGCATCGGCATGCACGGCCGCAGCGTCGGCACGATTGGCGACTACTCGACCGGCGCCGGGCAGATGATCCTGCCCTACGTGCTCGGCTCGACCGAGGTGTACTCGCAGGGCACCTCCTGGGACCTGATCCTGCAGGAGAGCAAGCTCGTCGTGTTCTGGGCCAACGACCCGGTCAAGAACCTGCAGGTGGGCTGGAACACCGAGACCCACGAGTCCTACGCCTACTTCGAACAGCTCAAGCAGAAGGTCGCCGACAAGTCGATCCAGGTGATCTGCATCGACCCGGTCAAGAGCAAGACGCTGAACTACCTCGGCGGCGCCGAGCACCAGTACATCAACCCGATGACCGACGTGCCGCTGATGCTCGCCATCGCGCACACGCTGGTCAAGGAAGGCCTGCACGACCAGAAGTTCCTCGACAGCTACACGCTGGGCTTCGACAAGTTCCTGCCCTACCTCGAGGGCAAGACCGAGGACATGGTCGAGAAGACGCCCGAGTGGGCGGAAAAGATCTGCGGCGTGCCCGCCGAGCGCATCCGCGAGCTCGCCCGCCTGATGGCGAAGCACCGCACCCAGCTCATCTTCGGCTGGGCGGTGCAGCGCCAGCAGCACGGCGAGCAGCCCTACTGGATGGGCGCGGTGCTCGCCGCCATGCTCGGCCAGATCGGCCTGCCCGGCGGCGGCATCAGCTACGCCCACCACTACAGCTCGGTGGGCGTGTCCTCGTCGGGCGCGGCCATGCCCGGCGCCTTCCCGCTCAACCTCGATCCGGGCCGCAAGCCCAAGCACGACAACACCGACTACAAGGGCTACAGCGCGGTGGTGCCGATCGCCCGCGTCATCGACGCCCTGCTCGAGCCGGGCAAGGAGATCGACTTCAACGGCGGCAAGGTCAAGCTGCCGCCTTACAAGATGGCGATCTTCAGCGGCTGCAACCAGTGGCACCGCCAGCCCCAGCGCAACCGCATGAAGGAAGCCTGGCAGAAGCTCGAGACCGTCGTCGCCATCGACTACAACTGGACCGCCACCTGCCGCTTCGCCGACATCGTGCTGCCGGCGTGCACGCCCTTCGAGCGCAACGACCTCGACGGCTACGGCTCGTACAGCAACCGCGGCATCCTCGCGATGCAGAAGCTCATCGACCCGCTCTTCCACTCGCGCCCCGACTTCGAGATCTTCCGCGGCCTCACCCGGCGCTTCAACCGCGACGCCGAATACACCCGCGGCATGGACGAGATGCAGTGGGTGGAGAAGATCTACGAGGACTGCCGCAAGGAGAACGGCCTCAAGGACATCGCCATGCCGCCGTTCGCCGAGTTCTGGCAGAAAGGCTACGTGATGTTCCCGGAAGGCAAGCCCTGGGTGCGCCACGCCGATTTCCGCGACGACGCCGAGGTCAACGCGCTCGGCACGCCGTCAGGCTTCATCGAGATCTTCAGCCGCAAGATCGACCGCTACGGCTACGCCGACTGCAAGGGCCACCCGGTGTGGATGGAGAAGACCGAGCGCTCGCACGGGGGCCCCGGCTCCGACCGCTACCCGCTGTGGCTGCAGTCGGTGCACCCGGACAAGCGCCTGCATTCGCAGCTGTGCGAATCCGAGCCGCTGCGCGAGACCTACGCCATCGCCGGCCGCGAGCCGGTGTTCATCGGCCCCGAGGACGCCGCCGCGCGCGGCATCAAGCACGGCGACCTGGTGCGGGTGTTCAACGACCGCGGCCAGTTGCTGGCCGGTGCGCACGTGTCGGACAACTTCCCGCGCGGCGTGGTGCGCATCCAGGAAGGCGCCTGGTACGGGCCGACCGGGCCTGAGATCGGCGCACTCGACACCTACGGCGATCCCAACACGCTGACGCTCGACATCGGCACCTCCAGCCTGGCGCAGGCCACCAGTGCCAACACCTGCCTGGTGCAGATCGAGAAGTTCGTCGGCACGCCGCCGGCGGTGACATCCTTCGGCGGCCCGATCGAGGTCGATCCGGAAGGGCGGGAGGTCAAGGCGTGATGAGCGGGCCCGCGCAAGCCGGCGCTGATGCGGCGCCCCAAGGCACGTCCAAGGCGCCTGCAGGCACCCACCCCGAGGTAGCGCCCGGGACGGCTCCGGGTGCTGCCGACGCAGCCGATTCGGCGGCGCTCTCGCCCGCGGAATGGCAGTTCGCCAGCACGCAGCGCGCCGGGCTGTACGGCTGGTTCGCCCGGCTGTACGCCCAGGAGGTCTCCGAGGACATGTACCGCAGCCACTTCGCGGACGGGGGCTTCGCCCCCTTCGCGGGGCTGGCCGAGCTCGGTCTCGCCACTGAGGTCCAGCGCCTCGACGCGGCCATCGCCACCCTGCGCGCGGAGCAGCTTCCGCGCCTGGAGCTGGCCGCCGACTTCGCCCAGCTCTTCCTGCTCGACGGCAAGACCAGCGCCCTGCCCTACGCCTCGGCCTACGAGGGCAAGGACGCCGGCTCGCCGCTCTACGGCGCGGCGGAGGCGCGCATGCGCGAATTCCTGGCCGCGCGTTCGCTCACGCTTCAGGCCGACTTCCGCGAGCCCGCCGACCACCTCGCCGTGCCGCTGGCGCTGATGGCGGATCTGGCGGAGAAGGATTTGAGCGCCAACGACATCCCCGTCGCGGCCGGTGCCCAGGCGGAGTTCCTGCGCACCGCGTTGCTGGAATGGCTCCCGCGCTTCGTCGCTCGCTGCCAGCAAGCTCGGCCGCGCTTCGACGTTTACCCGGCACTGGCGGCCCTGCTGCTCGGGTTCGTGCGCGCGGATGTGGCGTTTCTGGAGGACGTGGCCGGGGGATCGGAACCCGCTCTCCGCTGAATCATGAGCAGCGGTCAGGCGTTCATCGCTGTGGCCGCAGGCTGCATCAAAGGCGCACCCACCGCGCGGGTTTTCCAGGGGTCATGGCCAAAAAAGATCGAGGCGACCTCACTCCTCCATGCAAAGGCTGTATAAAATACCAGTCCTCCAGGAGGACTGAAGATGACTCACGATCAGATGACCCTGTTCGCGGGCCCAGCCGCGCAGGCCGAGTCGCCGCCCGCGCGTCAGAAGCCAGCCCGTAAACCTGCCGCCAGGCGCGTGCGCGCGGGAGACGAAGCGGCGGTCGCGCTGCTCGCCCTGCAAGCGACCGCCCCGCTGTGCGCACTGCCCGACGCCACCGTTGCCGCACCCATCACGTTGGCAGACGCCGCCGCGTCGCCCGCGGACACACTGCCGCAGCGCTCGTCCATTCCCCTCTTCGAAGCCCGGCCCACGATGCCCGAACACCACGACACCACCCCCACGGCCCCTGCCGCCGACGACGCCCCCGCCACCCTCCGCACAGACCGCCTGTGGCAAGTCGACGGCTGGACCGCGCGCGTGATCAAGAACCAGGACGACGACGGCTGGGCAGTGGAAATGCTCAAGGACGGCGAGGCCGAGCCCGCGCTGGTCGGCCCATGGACCATGGGCCGCGACAAGAAGAACCCCAAGCCGCTCGACCAGTCCGCGTTCAACACCCTGGTGAAGACCGCGTCCGAAGTCCTGCAGCGCCATGCGCAGCAGGCACACGCCATGCTGCACAAGTCGCTCACCGTGTTCGCGCTCGATGCGCAGTGGGAGGTCCGCCTCGACATCACGCCCGACGAATACGAGCCCTTTGCGACCCTGAGCGCCTTCGACGAGGGCGGCGACGAGGTGGCGCAGGTGCGCGTGGCGCCCGACTTCCGCCTCAGCACCTCGAGCGCGACCGCCTGGATCGTCGGCGGCTTCGCCCGGCCGGGCGGCAAGGAGGCGTTCGACTATTAAGGCCGACGGCCGCGGCGCCGCAAACGCGGCATCGTCTCCGCGCGGGCAACTTTTCTCGTGCAAGCGACGTGATCCGTGCACGGCCTTTGCCGGCAGCTTGAGCAGTTCGCTGCCCTTACAGCCTAGAATAGCAGGCCGTTCGTGAGCTCCCCCGAGTATGTCGCTGAACCCCGACGCCAACGCCAGCCTGCTGATTGTCGACGACGACCTGGTCACCCAGACGCGGCTGAACGCCTACTTCTCACAGGAGGGGTATCGGGTGCTGCTCGCCGGCGACGGCGAGGCCTTCTGGCGCCAGCTCCAACACGCCGCGGTCGATCTGGTGCTGCTCGACATCAACCTGCCCGGCCAGGACGGCCTGTCGCTGGCGCGCGAGCTGCGGGCGCGCGACCCGGCGATCGGCATCATCCTGCTGACCAGCCGCAACGACGACATCGACAAGATCGTCGGCCTCGAGGTCGGCGCGGACGACTACGTCACCAAGCCCTTCAACCCGCGCGAGCTGCTGGCGCGGGTGAAGAGCCTGCTGCGGCGCACGGGGGCGCGGCGCGGCGGCGGGGAGGACGAGGAGATCTTCCGCTTCGCCGCCTGGACGCTGAACCTGCCGCGCCGCCGGCTGTGCGACCCGCAGGGTGCAGACGTCCCGCTGACCCGCGGCGAGTTCGAGGTGCTCGCGCTGCTGGTGCGCCACGCCGGCGAGGTGATCAACCGCGACCGCCTGTCGCGCGCCATCAACGGCCATGACTGGTCGCCGCAGGACCGCACGGTCGACGTGCTGGTGCGCCGCCTGCGCACCAAGCTCGACGGCGACGACAAGCCCGACTCGCTGATCACCACCGTGCGCGGCGAAGGCTACCGGCTGGCGGTGGACGTCGAGCGCGCGCGCGGCTGATCGGACTGCGCTACTTGCGGCCTTCCCGGTGGGCGCAGACGTCGCGTACGCGGCTGATCGAGGCGTCCGCCGCGCAGGCCGCCTCCCGGCGCTGGCCGGGGCGCCCTCTTGCGCAGCCGGCCTCAGGCCGGGTCCGCGTCGGGCTGTCGAGGCGCCGCATCGAGGATCTCGGCCAGCGCCGTCATCGTCTGTCCATACACCCCGACGAGGTCCTGCACGCGCACGGCCAGCGCGCCGTCCGCCTCGATCTGCCGGATCTCCTGCTCGAGGCGGGCCGCGCAGTTGCCGAGCCGCGCGAGCCCGAGGTTGAACGCCGCGCCCCGCAGCTTGTGCGCCAGTCGCGCGCACTGCTCCGCATCGCCCGCCCGGCTGCCGGCGATCAGCGCGTCGGTCAGCGCCTGGCCCTGGGTGCGGAACACGCGGACGATGTCGTCGAGCACCGCGCGGCCAAGCGCCTCCTCCTCCGCGCGCAGGAAGTCACGGTCCACCAGCTCGGCGGTCGATCCCGCCGCTTCCGCCGCCGGCGCTGACCCGCGCGCTGCATCGGCTTTTGGCCCCCTGCCGGCCCGCCGGTCGCCCCCGCCGCTTCCGCCGCCGGCGCTGACCCGCGCGCTGCATCGGCTTGCGGCCCCGTGCCGGCCAGCAGACCGGCGAGCACCGCACGCAGGCGGGCGCGCGAGAACGGTTTGGACAGGAAGGCACCGAACCCGGCCGCAAGCAGGGCATCGACCTGGTGCGGGGGAATGTGCGCCGACATCAGCACCGCGGGCGTATCCGTGTGCGGGGCGAGCGCCCGCATGCGGGCGAGCATCTCGCGTCCGTCGCCGTCGGGCAGGTTCATGTCGATGAGTACGAGGTCGACCGCTCTTTCGTTCAGCACCTGCAGCCCGGCCTGAATGTCCGAAACGCAGATCGACCGCTGATCGAGCCCGTCCAGGAAGCGCTCGACCACCATGCGGTTGACCTCGTCGTCCTCGACCACCAGCACGCAGTGGCCGGGCGCGAGCGGCGCGGGCTCGTGTTCCGCCACAGGTCCGGCCTGCTCCGCGACCGGTCTGGGCGCCACCGGGAGGGTCAGCTCGAAGCTCACCGTCGTCCCCTGCCCCGGCGCACTGACCAGCCCGATCTCCCCGCCCATCGCCCGCACCAGCCGCCGGCACACCGCCAGCCCCAGCCCGGTCCCGGCGTGGTGGCGACCACCTTCGCGCACCTGCACGAAGGGCTCGAACACCTCGGCCTGACGCGCCGGATCGATGCCGATGCCGTGATCCTCGACCGCGAAGCACACCACGTCCGGCTGCGCGCCCCGGCTCACGCGCACGGTCACCGCGCCCTCGTCGCTGAACTTGATCGCGTTGCCGACCAGGTTGAGCAGGATCTGGCTGAGCTTGCGCCGGTCACCCACCACCACGTCGGCCACCCCGGGATCGATGTCCGCCACCAGCGCCAGCCCGCGCGCCGCGGCGCGTGTCCCCTGCACCGCGAAGACGTCGTTGACCGCGTCGCGCAGGCTGAACGCGAGCGTGTCCAGATGCACGCCACCGGCCTCGATGCGGGCGAAGTCGAGCATGTCCTCGAGGAGTTCGAGCAGCAGCGTGGCGGCGGCGCGCATCTGCGCGAGGTAATGCGAGCGCTCGGCGTCGGGCGGCGAAGTCTCGAGCAGCTCGAGCAAACCCAGGATGCCGGCCATCGGGGTGCGCAGCTCGTGGCTGACGGTGCCGAGGAAGGCCGTCTTGGCGTGGTCGGCCTTCTCGGCGGCGACCCGGGCGGTGGCGTGCTCGGCCGTCTCGCGGGCGAGCGCGGCGTTGGCCTCGCGCAGCTCGGCGGTGCGCGCCAGCACCTGGTTCTCCAGTTCCTGCTGCTGCAGGCGCAGCGCCTCGGCGAGGCGGTCGCGCTCGATGGCGTCGTTGCGGAAGCGCTCGAGCGCGCGCGACAGCGAGGCCAGCTCGTCGTCGCCGGAGGTGTCGATCGCCACGTCGCGCTGCCCACCGGCGAGCGCGAGCGCTGTCTCTTATACACATCTCCGAGCCCACGAGACCGTACTAGATCTCGTATGCCGTCTTCTGCTTGAAAAAAAGAA
>CZCA01000816.1_pt1 | contig 39784 bp, 30 predicted proteins | sample 591981 | NCBI WGS metagenome assembly CZCA01 (sample SAMEA3556810, study PRJEB10932) | anaerobic digester metagenome | reverse complement strand
ATGTTCGCCGTCCTGACCGAGGCGCTGGCAATCCATCGGCTACAGCGCAATGCCCGGATGGAGGTAAGCTCCCTGTATGAGCTTGGCATCTGGTATGACGCGCGTCATCGCTACGTTGAGGCGCAGCAACATTACCAGCAGGCGCTCGTGCTGGCCAAGGCGATCCCTGATCCTTTATGCGTGCTGGAAATCTGGACCAACATCGGCATCTCGCGCGACCAGATGGGTGACTATAGCGGCGCTTTGACGGCCACGCTGCATGCCCTTGCGATGGAGCCTCTGGTCAATGATGCGCAACTGCGCTGCACCATTCTGGCCAACCTCAGCCTTCATTACCATCACCTGGGTGAGCAAACCAAAGCGATCGAGCACGCTCAGAAAGCCATCTCGCTGGCTGAAACCATCGAAATGCCAATGATGGCAGCCTATGGCTACGATTTTCTCGGCCATGCCTGGCTGGCATTACAGCGCCCGACAGCAGCGGAAGCCGCCTACCGCCAGGCGCTGGCGCTGCGCCAGCAGAGCGACCTGACGCTGCCAGCCTTTGAATCGCGCGCCGGGCTGGCGCGCATCAAGCTGGCGCAGCACGATCTCACCGACGCTGCCGCATGGGTGGCGCCGATTGCAGCCCATCTGCTGGAGCATACCCTGGAGGGTGTGGAAGAACCGCTGCGCGTCTACTGGACAGTGTACGCGGTCTTGCAAGCAACCAATGACCCACGCGCCGATGCAATCCTGACGCGCGCGCTTGATTTACTGCACCACAACGCCGCTCAAATCTCGGACCCTATCAGCCGCCAACGTTACCTGACGCAGGTTGACGCGCATCAGCGCCTGCTGCGCGAGTCTGCACTATGTTTGGAACAAAATATGCTTCGCAGGTCATCGCCGCTGGCGTGACATGTTTTCAGTAGTGCGTGGCGTCAGTAAAACCTGGTTGTGCATCTTGATTGAGGAATGGTAGACTGCAACAACCAACGATTGCCAATACTTATTCCAATTTCAGTGCAGCGCATTTTCAGTGCCGCGCACACGGTAAACCGATATGAACACTTCGACATCTGGACTTGGCCCAGCTTTCTTCCCATCCCAGCCAGCGCGCACATTTGCGGAGGCGCAAACGCGCATTGTGGCGTTGCAGGCGTTGGACGACGCCTCGGTGCGCCCCGGCAGCGGTACGACCTTGCGGTCACACGGGAAAAAAGTCGAGCGCGCCGTCGTCTTCTATCACGGCTACACCAACGCGCCGCCACAGTTCGCCCGCCTGGGTGAAGAGTTTTTCCAGCGCGGCTACAATGTGCTCGTGCCGCGTCTACCCCATCATGGCCTGCACGACCCCATGACAACAGCACAGGAGAAGCTGACCGCCGAAGAACTGGTGCAAACGATCCAGGAAAGCGTCGATATCGCCCAGGGATTGGGCGAGCATGTGAGCGTCTGTGGCATCTCTTGTGGTGGCGTGATGGCCTCCTGGGTGGCGCAGTATCGTTCCGATGTGGACCTGGTGGTTGGGATCGCCCCTTCCGCCGGGTTGCCCTTTGCACCGATGTGGGTGAGCACTCTCTTTCGCAACGTTGCCCCCCACCTCAAGAATATGTATATCTGGTGGGACCCACGCGTGAAAGAGCAGATCGTTGGCCCGCCTTACGCCTATCCACGCTTTAGCACACACAGCCTGGCGCAAATCTTCCGGCTGGGGCGCCACATCTACGACATGAGCGCTAACATGCCCGCACGCGCAAAATGCCTGAAGTCGATCACCAGCGAGTTCGACACGGCCGTCAAAAACACGATCGTCTACGACATCCTCGACCACTGGGAAAGTCACGGCGTCACCATCGAACGGTATATTTTCCCGGCATCGCAAAAAGTCTGGCACGACATGATCGACCCCAACCAGACCTTCCAGCAGGTTGACCTGACCTATCCGGTGATCATACGCATGCTGACGGAGGCATGAGCACGCTTTCCTGCTCTCACCGGCTCGACGCTCCGGCTACTCGAAAGGCTTCCGCCCTTTGCGCCAGACCAGCGCGCTCGCCAACCCCAGGCCGAGCAAGCCAAGCAACACATCGCGTCCCCGGATCAACACACTGAGACTGACGCCCGCCGCCGGCGACTGACCGAGCAGCCGCATGGCCAGGGCCTGGCTGGCTTCCAGCGCGCCGAGGGCAGCTGGCAATGGCAGCAGGATCGCCACGCGCGCCGCCAGCAATGCCGCCACTGCTTCGGGCAGCGCGAGGTCCAGCCCCAGCACGGCAGTCATCAGCCAGAACTCGCCGACGATGGCAGCCCAGCTCAGGAGCGAGGCGCCAACTGCCAACAACATCGTGATGGGATGATGACGGCAGAGCGCGATGCTTTGCGTCTCGCTCTGGCGCACAGCGTTGGCAAAGCGAGAGGCGGCCAGCGCTGTGCTGTGCGGTCGCAGCCAGCGCCAGGGGCGCTCCGCCCAGGCCAGCAACGCTGATACGGGGTGACGTCCCAACATCAGCGCAGCCAGCAGGCTCAACGGCAACAACAGAAGCACGACGCTCGTGGCCAGCAATTGCGTTTCACTCACACCTGGCAGCGCCTGCGCCCGCACGACAAAGATCACGCCGAGGGTCAAAAAGGTGAAGTTTGCCGCCATCTCAAGCACTTTGTCGATGACGACCGCGGCCACCGACACGGCAACCGGCGCTTTGTGGCGCGAGGTGATCAGATAGACCTGCAGGGGTTCACCGCCAAAGTGGGGGCCGGGTGTGAAGTAACTCACGGCAAAGGTGGCAAGGCGATAGGCCATCAGCAGCAAATAGTTGATCCGATAGCCTTGCGCCGCCAGGAGCAGCCACCAGCGTGCGCTGAAGGTCGCCAGCACGGCCACGTTGACGATGAGCAGCAATGCGATCTGCGCGGGTTGAAGGTGAGCCAGGCGCGCCCAGACCTCACCCAGATCGACGGCGCGCAAGGTCAGCCACAAGAGCAGCACGGCGAGCGCCAGCCAGAAGAGATGTGGCAGCACCCGCCCCGTCTGCCATTGGCGACGCGACCATTGCAGCAGCGCTGTTGTCATACGGCGGCCTCGTCGCGTGCGCCCAACTTGGCGTGCAAGTAATACTCCTCTGGCGTCCACAACGCCAGGCGCCCACTCCCCAGATGCAGGATGTAGACGGCGCACGCCAGCAGCAGGCTATTGTCGGGGCGCAATCCGACCTGCACTGCGCTGAAGGCGGCCACAAAGGCCAGCATCAGCGCGGCAGCGCGTCCGACGACGCCCAACAAGAGCAACAACGCGCCTGGCGCTGCAAACCATGCCAGCCCGTCGGCGAGCGCGTCCCCCTGTATCATCGAGAGGACGAGCGCGGCGCCGATCAAGCGCACCAGCGGCGGCGTCCATTGCTCGAAGATCAATTTGGCGCGCTGGCGCACCCGTTGATAGGCGGTGGATTCTGCATCGATCGTATCGCTGACCACCAGCCAATCGCGGCCAAAGCTGAAGAGCAGCGGCACGGCAAAGAGCCAGGCCGCAAACCGCGCCGCGTCTGGCGTCCATGTTGGCCAGAGGATGATACTGATGAAGCCGGTCTGAAAACCAGCAATCAGCCGCCGATGGTCGGAGGGCGGCAGATCGAAGACCGGCCAGCCCAGCCGTTGACGCACCCAGATGCCGAAGATGAACAACTGACGTCCCAGACCCAGGAGCAGGTACCAGGCGGGCAGATGATCGTACTGAATCGCCAGCCCCACTGCGATCAGAATGCCCAGTCCATCGAACTCCATATCCAGGATGGCGCCAAGTTTGGTTTCGCGACGGGTGTAGCGGGCGACGAAGCCATCAAAGAAGTCGATCACGCGCTCGCTCATGTAGAGCGCAGCCGGCGCCCAAGCCAACCAGCCGTGCGGCGTTGGACCAAAGAGAAAGCCGGCCAGCAGACAAGCCAACAGCCCGCGCGTCAGCGTCATGCCGTTGGCGAGGCCCAGGTCGTGGAAGAGCGTCGCCCCGTCTGGGTGGTGGTTGAAGCGTAGCGCCCACCACAGCACGACCATTTGCACGACCGTCGTCGCCGCTGCCAACGCCAGCCAGCGCATTGCGTCCGGCCTCGGCCAGAATTGGAGCATGGCCCAGTAACCGGTTATCAGCACGGCGCTGTAGAACAGGGCGACGTACACCCATTGCCGGCGTAAACCGACGAGCGCCTGTTGGTCATTCCACAGCATGGTCAGACTCGCTTTGCATAGATGTCGCCGGAGCCGGAAGCCTCGGAAAGTCCTTTTAGCCACTGGATCGTTTCCGCCGCAGTGAGCCAGTGCGCGGATTGCCAGCGATGTTGTTCACCCACCGACCAGTTGAAGACATACGCGCCAAGTTCGGAAAGCCGCGTCACACAGTCGATCGCCAGCGCCCTGGCTGCACCGATGTATTCAAAGGAGAGCACGGCCAGAGGACGCGTCAACCCGCGCAACACTTCTAGCTCATAGCCTTCGACATCAATCTTGCAGAAGCGCGGCTCACCGTACCGGGCGATCAACTCGTCGAGCGTTGTCACCTTCACAGGGACAGTTTGCTCCCAGCGCACACCGGCAAACGCGTCCGCCTGTTGCACAGCCGCGATCCAGGGCTGCGAGAGCGTTGTCACCGTGGGCGTAGCCGCGCTCACGAAGAGCGGCGCGACGCCAGGCGCAGCGCCAACTGCCTCTGCGACCAGCGTAATCTGCGGGTGACGCCCATACCAGCGGCGCAGCAAAGCGGTGCACGCGGGCTGCGGTTCAACGCCGACCACCAACGCACCCAGTTGTGACCAGACCAGCAGTCGATTGCCAACGTGCGCGCCAAGGTCAAAGCAAAGATCGCCAGGACCGATAAATTGCGCGTAGAAGCGTCGCATCCGACGCAGCTTGAGCGGATTGCCGTAGTAAACCAATAGCGAACGCAGCAGGCCGATGCGCTGCTGCACTCTATGTCCACCTGAAAGCATCACACCATCCTGTGTGCGTGACCGGGGCGTGCCCGGACAGGGAGTCAAACGTTGCCTGCGGCGTCTTGGCTGCGTGGATCAACCAGGGTTTGCCGCGCCGTGGCAACATTGGCAGCATACCACAGGGAACGCATGGGTGTAGTACGCTTGCTTCTATTGAATACGTGAATACGCGGGTGACTGGATTTAGGGGACAGTGGCGCCTTGCTGTGGTTCGCAAAACTCCCGGGTTCGGCTGGAACCCGGGAGCGCTGAATCCATCTGGACGTTACTCTAGTTCTTCGACAAACTTGTCGTACTCCGCCGGCGTCATCAACGCCGCCAGGTCGGCTTCCAGATTGCTTGGCTTGACCTTGAAGAACCAAGCGTCGTAGGGTCGCTCGTTGACGATCTCTGGCGTGTCTTCGAGCGCACTGTTGACTTCGACCACCTCGCCGCTGACCGGCGCCAGCACATCCTCCGCCGCCTTGACCGACTCTACAGTCGCCGCCTGCTTGCCAGCCGTCACCGTGTCACCCACTTCGGGCAGGTCCACGTAGACGACGTCGCTCAGCGCGTCCTGGGCGTAGTCCGAGACGCCGACAACAACGATGTCGTCATCCACGCGCGCCCATTCGTGGCTTTTGGCATATTTGACGCTCTGATCCAATTTGTAGCTTGCCATGGTTGACTCCTTGTCAATCGAGATTGGGAGATTGGAGAGTGAGAGATTCGACTTACTTGTACTTTGGCTTGTAGAAGGGGCGCTTAACCACGACGGCCGCTTTGGGCTGCCCGCGCACAATGACATCGAGTTTTGTCCCCAGCGCGCTGTATTCGGCTGGCACATAGGCCATCGCCAGGAACTTGTCGAGCGTGGGGCTTTTCATGCCGGAGGTGACGTAGCCGACAATCTTGCCATTCACCGCTACATCGTAATGCTCGCGCGGCACCGCTTTCTCGACCATCTCCAGCCCAACAAGCACGCGCGCGGGCTTTTCCAACTTGACCTTGAGCAGCGCCTCGCGCCCAATGAACGATTTTTCCCACGACATCGTCCAGCCAAGGCGCGCCTCGAGCGGGTTGATCGTCGGACCGAGTTCGTGGCCGTAGAGGGGCATGCATGCCTCGAAGCGCAGGCTGTCGCGCGCGGCCAGCCCACACGCCAGCAGGCCATCAGCCTGGCCTGTCGTCAGCAGCAACTTCCAAAAGTCGACTACGCCCTCGGTGGGTACATACAGCTCGAAGCCATCTTCGCCCGTGTAGCCAGTGCGTCCAGCGATCACATATTGACCGCCAATGTCCGTCTCGATGGCAGTGCGCGTGGCGACCGTGTGGAGCGGATAGTCGGTTAGCTTCTGCAGAATCTGCTCAGCTTGCGGGCCTTGCAGCGCCAGCATCGCCAGCTCATCCGAGCGGTCGATCAGCGCTGCATCGTAGCCATGCAGGTGATGCTCGATCCACGCCCAATCCTTGGCGCGGTTGGCGGCATTGACGATCACCAGCCAGCGACCACCCAGCTTATAGAGGAAGATGTCGTCGACGACCGTGCCATCGTCGTAGCAAAGCACGCTGTAGTGCGCGTCGCCCAGTTGCATCTGGCGGATGTCCCACACCTGAAGCTGTTGCAGGCAGGCATCGGCATCCGGCCCCGCCAGCTCGAACTGGCCCATGTGGTCGATGTCGAAGAGGCCGGCAGCGGTGCGCACGGCGTGATGTTCGGCAGTGGGGCCGGTTGGGTATTGGACGGGCAGCTCATAGCCGGCAAATTCCACCATGCGTCCGCCCATGGCAACATGGGTTTCATAGAGTGGCGTTCGTTGCAACACAGATCGCTCCTTTGCGTCGGTATTTTTCGGTATTTTGACGAAGCCTCATCGACCACTGCGGTTAGAAGATAGCTTTCAGCAGTATAAAACGCTCGCTACGCAATGCCCAAACGCTGTTAGCGAATTGAGAGGCGGATTGAAGAATGACGGCGCACCTTTCCATCCGCACAATCTGCTCAATTTTGCTCTCCATCACTGCTGACAGCGCTTCGCTAACACGGCTCAATCTGCCAGATGCTCGGCAGGCGGTTCACCCGATTCTGCCCATTGGTCAAGGTTTGCCAGCGCTTCCTTGAGGTTGAAACGCGGCTGATGCGCCTTGCGCCCTGTTCCGCCCTTTTGCCAGGGGCGCGGGCCGTGCAGCGGGCGGTAGTTGACGCCGGCGGCGTCCAGCCGCTGCAAATGGTGCGCCAATCGCGCCTGGAACGTGGCGAAGTCGTCGCGCTGCGCGCTCCAGCCAACCTCGGCCAGGGCGCACGCGCGCGGGAAGGCCATGTACTCCAGATGCGCGTCGTCCAGGATGACCTCGCGCCAGAGCTGGCACTGCACGCCCAGCACCTTCGCAAACGATGCCGTGTCCGGCCAGCGCGCCGACGGCTCGTAGGTGTAGACATCTTCTAACGTGGCGCCATCGCCGATAGCGAGCGGTTCGTCAGTGCCTGTGTCTTGCGCATAATCGAAGTAAGTGGGAAAGACCGGCGCCATCACCACATCGTAGCCAGCCTGCGCCGCCTTCATGCCACCCTTTTCGCCGCGCCACGACATGATCACGGAATCGGGCGCCAGGCCGCCATAGTGGATGATCTCGTCCCAGCCGACCATGCGCCGCCCGCGCGCCGCCAGGAATGCCGCTAACTGCGCCGTGAAATAGGTGCGCAGCGCCTCGGCGCTTTCTATGCCCAGGCTTGTCATGTAGGCGCGGATAGCTGGCGAGTTGCGCCATTGATCGAGCGGGGCTTCGTCGCCGCCCACATGCAGCCACGGCGAAGGGAAGATGGCGATGACTTCCTCCAGGATTTGCTGGAGTGCGGCGACAGTGGGCGGCAGCGGGTTGACCAGGTCGCGGCTGATGCCAAAGTAGGTCGCCACCTCAACCGGCGTATCGAGACAGCCGAACTCAGGATAGGCAGCGACCAGGGCGCGGGCGTGGCCAGGCAGCTCGATCTCTGGGACGACGGTGATACCGCGCGCGGCGGCGTAGGCGACGATCTCGCGCAGGTCGTCCTGGGTGTAGTAGCCGCCGTGCGGCGTGCCGTCGTGCGGGTCGGCGGCGGAGGTGGCAAAGCCAAGGCCGGTGTTGGGGCGGTGCGCGCCGATCTCGGTTAGCCTGGGAAAGGCCTTAATCTCAACGCGCCAGCCCTGGTCGTCGGTCAGGTGCAGGTGCAGGCGATTGAAGTGGTGCATCGCCAGCAGGTCGATGAAGCGCAGGATGGTCTGCTTGGGCGCAAAGTGACGCACCACATCGAGCATGCAACCGCGCCAGCCAAAGCGCGGCGCGTCTTCGATGATGCAGGCCGGCGCGACCCACGCCACGCCCGGCAGCGGCGCCGAACGCCAGTTTGCCGCTGGCAGCAGTTGGCGCAGCGTGAAAAAGCCATTGACCAGACCTGCAGTGGACGGTGCAACGATCTCCACGGCGGCGGCGCTCACAGTGAGCCGGTATCCTTCACGATTTGCCGCGTCGTCAGTCAGCCGCAGCGAGAGCTGCGCCGCGCCGGCGTCTGCGGGCTGAAAACGCAAGCCGGTGGCGCGTCCCAGTTCCGCCTGCACCAGCGCCGCCACCTCATCGGCGCCGGCATCCGCCCACACCCCAACGGGTGAGCGAAACTCAAATGTCCCCGGAAGCGCCGCAGCGCGCGCCGGTTTGGGCGTTAGGGTGTTGAGAATCGCGAGTGACATGATCTGCTCCTTGATTGCAAGTAGCTGCGGTTTGATAGAATCTGACAAATAGCTTCGGTTATCGTAGGTTCGGCTTCCAGCCGGACGCTTCCGGTGGACCGCGCTGTCACGCCGGAGGCGATGACCTACGTAAATGTCTTTAAGGGTGCGCCTCCACCGTGGCGAAATAGTGTGTAAAGAAACGGTCGGCGTCCACCGCCAGCGCCACTTCGTGCAGACCGGCGGCGTCGGGCGTCCAGGCGGTGAAGCCGCCCAGCCGCGCGCTCTGCAATTCCACCTCGACGCGTCCGCGCGTAAAGCTGCACACCGTCGCATCGAAGAGCGTCACCGCCGCCAACGGATCGTGGAAGGTGATGTGATCCTGGTGGGTGAACCACACTTCGGCAAAATCGAGCACCGGGCGCAGCAGTGGATGTTGGAAGCGCTGGCGCACCGCATCCGCCGGTAGTGTCACCTGCGTCGTGACATCGAGACCAACGCTGCGATGCACGCGCACCGGCGCCCGGTAGACGATGGCGGTGGCGTGCGGGTCGAGCAGTGCGTTCCACTCCAGCGGACCGACGCCAGCGCGCCGGTTGGTGAAGACGCCGCACATCATCACCAATTGCTTGAGCAGGTGGGGAATCTCTGGATCGATGCTAAAGAGCAGCGCGATGTTGGTGAGCGGGCCGATCGTGAGCAGGGTCACCTCACCAGGATGCGCGCGGATCGTGGTGCGCAGAAACTCGACAGCCTGACCGGTGGGGAAGTGCGCAGCATGCGGCCAATGCGCCAACTTGTCCGCCTGTGGCGCGTGGGGCTGGCGCTGCGTCACCAACAGCGGATCGGCGGCGCCGGGATAGATGGGTATCTCTTTGCCTGCGACGCGGCAGAGCGCGCTCGCCAGCGCCGCGCGCCGCACCGGCTCGCCGCTGACAGTCGTAATGCCGAGCAACTCGCACGCTGGCTGCGCCAGCAGATAGGCCAGGCAGACCGCATCATCGATGTCGCTGCCGATGTCGGTGTCAAGCAATAGCTTCATGGTTGCCTCCGTGAGCGTTGCGAGGGGCGAGTTGCGAGGGGCGAAGAACCCCGGCCGTGAAGAAGGGGCAATGCGCACGCGTGTGGGAGATTGATTTGCCTCTTCTCAAGCTGTGCGGATGCTCTCATACAGCCGCCTCATTCAGATCGGTGCGTTCGACGCCGGGAATTTCCAGGATCAGGTCGGGACCGTAAGCGCGGCTGGGCGTCTGGTAGCCCGGCTTGACCTGGCCAGCCAGCACCTTGCGCACGATCAGCAGCGACGTCAGTGCGGTGAGCGTGTAGCCTTCGGGGGTGCGCAAGCGCGCCTCGGCTGCGTGACCAGCGTCATCCTCGGCGCGCCCCCACAGCAGGCTCAAGCCTTGCGCGCGTTCGGCGTCGGTCGGGCCGGGCGCGCCGCTGCGCACGCGCCCCCTGAGCAGGTCGGCGACGCCGGGCAAGCGCGCCAGCCAACCAACGTAGCGGCTGGCCTGCATCGCCCGCACCGTCGCCGGTGGAAAGCTCATGTACACCTCGACATCGGGAATGCCGGTGCTATGATAAGCGGTGGCGACATCGCCCCACGGCATCAACACAGCGGGGCGCGGCCCTTTGCCGAAGTCGATGGTGCGCGTCTTCCAGGCGATGGGCACGGGCGTCAGTTTGCCGGCCTTGCGCACTAACCCGCCTTCTCCGCGCAACAGCGCCTCGACGCCGGTGAGCGCCGTCCCGCGTGAGAGCTTGCCCAGGGCGCGGATGCCGAGCGTCAGTCGCGTTGCCGACGGCAGCCGCCGCGCCAGATGCGCCGCCAGACAATCGGACGGGACGACATCGAAGCCAGCGCCGGGCAGCAGCATCACGCCCATGCGTTTGGCTTCGTCACTCCGTGCTGCCAGCGCCTCGAAGACGGCGATTTCGCCCGTGATGTCGAGATAGTGGACGCGGTTGCGCAGGCAGGCGTCGACCATCGGTTGGGCGGTGTAGATGAATGGGCCAGCGCAATGCAGCACGACCGCCACAGCGTGCAACAGCGCGTCGAGCGCAGCGGCATTGTCGAGCGCGGCGACGCGGTAGGGGAGTCCCAGGCGATCGGCAAGCGCGGCGACCTGCGCGGCGTTGCGACCGGCCAGGATCGGCCGCAGCCCTTGTTCGACGGCAACGCGCGCCGTCAATTCACCTGTGTAGCCATTGGCGCCGTAGATAAGGAATTGATCCGGCATAGATGTCCTATTAGCACACAGAGGACGCCGATGATGAGGACGCCTGCATAGCGCCTGCGTCATCGGCGTTCGCGTTATGCAGCAGCGTACTTTGCCAACATCTCTTGGGTGGCCGCGTCGCTGAGATTGATCAACGGTGGACGCAGGTTGCGCCAGGCCGCGTCGCCGGTGCGCTGCGCCATGATCTCCTTGAGCGCCGGGATCGCGGCATAGTCGCGCGTGGCCGCGCGGTAACGATCCAGCTTCTCCTGCACCTGGTCAGCGTTCTCCGCCAGATAGTTGTCGTAGAGAAAGCGAATCTTGCCGGGAATTACATTCGCCATGGCGCTGATCGTGCCGACGCCGCCCATGCGCAGGTTGGCGAGCAGAAAACGCTCGGAACCGGTGAAGACGTCAAAATTGGGGAAGGTCTCCAGCACTGAGCGCTGGTAAGTCCAGTCTCCGGAGCTGTCTTTCATGCCGACGACCGCCCCTGGGTACGCCTTGAGCAGCCGTTCGATCACCGCCAACGAGTAGCCGACCACAGCGATCGGCGGGATGTTGTAGACATAGACGCGCAGCCGCGCATCGCCGACGCGCTCGATCACCTCCGCCACCGCCTGGAAGATGCCTTCATCGCTGACGCCCTTGTAGTAGAATGGCGGCAGCATCAGCACACCGCCACAGCCCAGCCGCGCCGCCTGCGCCGCCAGTTTGACGGTGTCGGGAATGGCGCATGTGCCGACGCCCGGCATCAACTGCGCCGCGGGGACGCCCGCTTCGACCAGCGCGTCGAGCATCTCCATGCGTTCGTCCAGCCCCAACGAGTTTGCTTCGCTGGTCGTGCCAAAGGGCGCCAATCCGGTGCAGCCGTCGGCGAGAAGCTGCTGACAGAAGGCGATCCATTTGTCGACGGCAGGGCTGAGATCATCGTTCATCGGGGTGAGCACTGGCGCCAGGACGCCGTGAAGAGTGCCTTGCATGAGAAAGTCTCCTGAAATGGCTTTTGACGAACCGCGTCCTGATCGGTATGATCGACGCGACCCCCAAGAAGTGCAAAGGTATGTTCCTAATGATTGTAGCCGCTTGCCGTTTGCAATGCCAATCTGGAAGCCAGGTTCGCCATGACATTTCCATCGATTCGGGTTGGTTTTGGGTTGGCGCCAGGCGATCCCTTCTGGGTGCTGGTGCGGGAAGCCGTGCAGCAACGCGCCGAGGCGCTGGGGTTGCTCCTGCTGCCAGTCACGGTGCCCCGTTCAGATGCGCCCAATGACGCTTATCTGCGCTTCATCGATGATCTCAAGGCGCAAGAGGTTGATGCACTGATCAGCCATGTTGTCAGTGAGGCTCACCTCCTCGCTGTCATCAACGCTGGCATTCCCGTCATCTGTTCGGAAGATGTTGCGTTGAGGCATCCGCGCCTGGTCAGCGTGCATGGCCTGGATGGCGCGGCAGTGATGGCGGCAGACTATATCGTGAACCGGCTTGGCGGCGCCGGTGCGATCCTGATGGTCGGCGCCGCCGATGACGCCGCCATGACCGCGCAACTGCGCGTGCAAGGCTTCCGCAGCGTCGTTGCGGGGTTTCCGGGCGTGCATTATCACCACGTCGCTGACGGCTGGCGTTACGAGACAGCCTTTCAACAGTTATTGGACGAAGCCGACCAATGGACGGCGCACATTGGCGGTCGGATCGATGCAATCTTTGGTCTCTCCGACTCGTTGGCGCTGGCGGGGCGCGACGCTTGCCGTAAGCTGGGGATCATCGATGACGAGACCGTGATCGTTGGCATCAACGGCGATCCACTGGCGATTGCTGCAATCGAAGCTGGAACGATGGACGCCACCGTTGAGACCAGCGCGCAGGATTTGGGCTACAAACTCGCCGAATTTGCCTGGCGGGCGGCCACTGGCGCGGCGCTCCCCGATCACTTCCCCTATACATTCGAGCTGGTGACGGCGCAGAATGTGGCGCAGATTGCTGCGCGCAAGCTGGTCTTCATCGCTGACCTGCCCAGCCGTCTGGTCGATGTCAACCGCCGGCTCGAACAGCAACGGCTCATACAGTTGGAAGCCAGCCTGGAACTCAACCAACGCGTTGGGCTGATCCTGGATCAGGACGAGCTACTGGCGACAATGACAGAGATTATCTGCACGCGGTATGCTTACGACGCCGTACACTTCTACCTCTGGTCACACAGTGATCGCACCCTGTCGCGCATGGAGCGCGCTGGCGCCGAACACACGGACGCAATTCCCTTGACATCTGCCGGACCGCTTGGTCATGCCCTGCTCAACAACCAGGGCATCTACATTCCCGACACGGCCAACAGTCAGCGCTATGCACCTGATCCGCGTTGTCCTGCGGTCCGTTCACGCGTGATCTTGCCGGTGCGTGTGGGTGGGCGGATTTTGGGCGTGCTCGATCTGCATAGCCACGACCGCGTCGTGCGCAATCAGGCGGAACTGGATGCGTTGCAGACGCTGGCCGATGAGTTAGGTGCAGCGATGCGCAACGCACAGCTTTATGCACAGGCGCTCCAGGCGCGCGCTGAAGCGGTGCAGGCCGGGCTGCTGCGATCGCGGCTATTGGCCAACATCAGTCACCAATTGCGCTCACCGCTGAATGTGATCCTGGGCTACACGCAGGCGGCGCTGGCAACACCGAATCCCTACGGCGTCTCATTGCCGCCGGAATTGCTCCAGGACCTGAACTACATTGCACGCAGCGGCGCTGACCTGGAACGATTGATCAACGACCTGCTTGATCTAGCGCTGGCGGAAACAGGCGCGCTGCGCTTGTTTCCCGAAACGGTGGAGTTGCGAGAGCTGCTGACAGACGTCTTTGAGGCGGCAGTGCGCATCTTTGGCGAAAACTCTGATGTGCGTTGGCGTCTGCAGGCGCCGGCCCAGTTGCCGGTCATCCACGCTGATCCGGTGCGGCTGCGCAATGTATTGATGAATTTGCTGAACAATGCTGCGCGTTTCACCACGCAAGGTCAGATCGTGCTGGGCGCCGAATGCTCCGATGCGGACATCCATTTGTGGGTGCAGGATACAGGATGCGGCATCCCCGATGAGATGTTGACGCGCCTTCGTCAGCATCGCATCGCCAGCGGCGTCCCACTGCTGAGCCTGCAAGAAAATCCCACCGGTTTGGGCTTGACAATCGCTCATTACCTGATGCAACTGCACAACGGTGACCTGGTCATTGCTAGTGAGGCAGGGCGCGGCACGACCTGCCATCTCTACCTGCCGCTGCCTGCCGTCGCAGTAGCGTCATTCGGCGCGGCGGGGTCGCATCCACCGCGTGCGACCAGCGGTCATCCTTCCCGCACCGCACAAACGCAAAAGTTTGTGGAAAAAATTCAACAATACGTCACTGAGAACTATGCCACGCCTTTTACGCGCGAACAGATTGCCAGTGCACTAGGTGTGACGCCCGCCTACGTTTCACGTGTATTCCGCCAGCAGAGCGGCATGGCGCTGTGGGATTATGTGAATGCATATCGCGTTGCGCGCGCGTGTGAGTTGCTGGAACACAGTGACCTCAGCGTGACGGAAGTGGCGTTCACCGTAGGCTTCAATGATCCTGCCTATTTTAGCCGCGTCTTTCGTAAACAGACCGGCAAATCGCCTGCCGCCTATCGCACTGCCGTCTGATTGTCTGCTCCCCACTGGTTTTGTTTCTAATTATCCAAGTAGTGTACCTTATTGTACAAGGCGCAGCCCGCTGCTTCCTGTATACTGCGTTTACACGCACACTTCAACTAATCGACTCTTGCCATATCGACTCTTGTTAATCGGAAAGCGATGCATCGTGTCCAGTCACGTCACGTCGTTGCTCTTGCTCGAACCAGACCACGCCACGCGCCAGCTCTACGCCAGGGAATTGAGCAAGCACTGGCGCGTGGTCGCAGTGGAACGGGCAGCCGAGGTGTTGGATGTGCTGGCAAGCGAGGTCATTGGCGCTGTTGTTCTCGAACTCGGCGCCGCAGGCGCGGAACAATGGCAACTGTTGACGCAGGTGCGGGCGCAATCAGGCAATACTACGCCGCCGATCATCATCTGTAGTGCGGTCGATGAGCGTGGCAAAGGGTATGAATTGGGGGCGTCAGCTTACCTGGTAAAGCCGGTCTCCCCTCAGCAGCTCACGCTGGAAGTGGCGCGTTGGCTGGACACTCAACTCCGGGCAGAAGAATTGAGGTAAGGAGGAACCTATGTCTGTACAAAGCCAGGCGGTCGGTCGATCAAGCCCAAGCAACGCGCGGCCGCGCCGGGGCAGGCGCTGGCTCAATGGCGAGAGCCTGACAGCCTTGTTTTTCATCCTGCCCAGTTTGATTGGCTTCACCGTCTTTTATGCGGTGCCTGCCATTCGCGGCCTGTGGATCAGCTTCACCAACTGGGACTTGCTGCGCCCGGCCAAATTTATCGGGATCGAGAATTACATCAAGCTGGCGCAGGATAAGGAGTTCTGGAATGCGTTGTATGTGACGGTTTACTATGTGCTGCTCAACATTCCGCTGCAGACCGTGCTGGCCATGATCATTGCAGTGATGATGTATCGGCTCACCAAGTCGATGTTGATCCGGGCGCTGATCATTCTACCCTGGCTGATGCCGCCAGTGGTGGTGGGCTTGATCTGGCTGTGGCTGCTTGACCCGAACATTGGCATCATCAACGTGGCGCTCAAGGCGCTTGGTCTGCCCATGATTGCCTTCCTGGGGTTGCCACAGTGGGCCATGCCTTCAGTCGCCATGATCAACATCTGGGAGTATGTCGGCTACACGGCGCTGCTGATCTTTGCCGGGCTACAGTCGATCCCTGGCTCGGTCTACGAAGCTGCCAGCATCGACGGCGCTTCCGAGTCGCAGACTTTCTGGAAGGTGACGGTGCCGCTGCTGCGCCCCGTCCTGGTTTTCGTTATCGTGACCTCGGTGATTGGTTCGTTTCAAGTTTTTGACGTGATTGCCATTACGACCAAGGGCGGCCCGGTGAACGCCACCAAAGTGTTGAACTGGTATATCTATGAACAAGCGTTCTCGCGCTTCAACATGGGCTACGCCACCGCCATCTCGATCGTACTGTTTGCCATTCTCATCTTCGTGAGCATGATGCAGATGCGCCTCATGCGCGCTGGCGAATCGGACATGTAGAGCCTGTGGCGCATCGCACGGAGAGATGCGTCCAACGACGAACCACGAAACGCGCTACCGCAAAGGAGCCTGGTTATGACGACTTCAGCTCGCGTACAGAATGCGTACCGCCCCAAACAGGGCTTTCCCTGGGGCAAAACTTTCGCCTGGCTGGCAATGGCGCTGCTGCTCTTCGTCACCCTCTTTCCCTTCTGGTGGATGATCCGCACAGCGTTGACGGCGCCCAAGGCAGTCTTCCTGGAGACCAGCTCCCTGCTGCCGGTGCAGGCCACGCTGATCAACTTCCAGCGTGTGCTGGGGCTGGTCGATCCTGCGACGGCGATTGCGTTGGGCGGCTCCGGGCAATCGATCAATTTTGCCCGCGCGATCATCAACTCGGTCATCGTCTCGGTGCTGGTGGTGGCAGGGCAGACAACCTTCAGCGCCATGGCGGCGTATGCCTTTGCCCGCCTGCGCTTCCCCTTTCGCGATGGACTGTTCGCCATTTACATTGCGGCGCTGATGGTGCCGGGCATTGTCACCACGATCCCGAACTTCATCCTGGTGCGCCAGCTAAACTGGCTAAACACCTTTGCAGGGATCGCTGCACCGACCTTCCTGATGACGCCCTTTGCAGTCTTCTTTCTGCGCCAATTTTTCCTGGGCGTCAACCGCGAGGTGGAAGAGGCGGCGCGCATCGATGGCGCCACCATCTGGGGTTCCTTCATTCGGGTTGTTGTGCCGATGACGATCCCGGCGCTGACAACGCTGGCGATTGTGACCCTGATCGGCACGTGGAACAACTATCTGTGGCCGTTGATCGTCGGCAGCGATGAGAGCGTGCGCGTGCTGACTGTGGCGCTGGGCATCTTCCGTTCGCAGACGCCGCAAGGCTCGCCCGACTGGACTGGGTTGATGGCTGGCACAACGCTGGCGATCATCCCCACCTTCATCATTTTCATGTTGCTGGGACGCAAGATTTTGGATTCGATTCAGTTCACCGGCTTCAAGTAAGCGCCTGGGTTTCTCCTTTTGCATAGCTTCCTGACAATCCGGCGCCAACTCCAGCTGGATTGTCAGGAAGCCTGGGAGAACGTTCGAGGTCGATCCCGACTGTCAGCGCTGTCGCCTGATCCGCGTCAAGCCTGCGCCGCCGGGTTGCCTATATAGTTCATTGGTTGGTTTCTGTTTTCAGTTCTTCACTATCGGAGGAAAAAAGTATGAAGAAGGTTTCCCTTGTGGTGACGCTGCTCCTGATTTTGAGCACCGTCTTGAGCGCGTGTGGCGGCGCAGCTGCGCCAGCGGCACAGGCCCCAGCGGCTGATGCTGGCGCAGCTGCGCCAGCCGCCCCCAGCGGCGAAGTAGTGACAATCGAATATGCCCTGTGGGACGCCAACCAGCTCCCAGCTTACCAGGCATGCGCCGATGCATTCATGGCCGCCAACCCCAACATCAAGGTGAATATCACCCAGAGCGGCTGGAACGACTATTGGAACACCATCCAAACCGGCATGGTTGCCGGCACCGCACCCGACGTCTTCACCGACCACCTGGCCAAGTACCCGGAATTTGCCGCCAAGGAACAGCTTGTCGATATCCAGCCCTATGTGGATGCCGACGGCGTCGACTTGGGCGTCTACTTGGGCCAGTTGGCCGACCTGTGGGCGCGCGACGGCAAGCGCTTTGGTCTGCCCAAGGACTGGGACACCATCGCCATCGTCTACAATCAGAATGCCCTGGATGCGGCCGGCGTGACGCTGGATGAGTTGAACAACGCCACCTGGGATCTGGAGACAGGCGGCACCTTCCAGGAGTTGATCGCCAAGCTGTCTGTGGACGAGAACGGCAACAACGGCCTCAGCCCGGATTTCGACCCGACCAAGGTCAAGCAGTATGGCTTGATTATCAATGGCGCGGGCGAGGGCTACGGCCAGACCGAGTGGAGCTGGCTGGCGGCGACAACCGGCTGGCGCCACATCGACGAACTCTACGCCACCAAATACAACTACGACGACCCGCGCTTCACCGGTACGATTCAGTGGTACGCCGACAACATGAAGAAGGGCTTCATCATGCCGCTCGAGCAGGTCTCCAGCCTGGGTGGCTCCGCTGCCTTCAACAGTGGTCTGGGCGCACTGCACTCCAACGGCTCGTGGATGATTGGCGACTTCGTCAACAATGCCACCTTCCCGTTCGGTTTTGCCCGTCTGCCGCAGGGGCCAGAGGGACGCAAGAGCATGTTCAACGGTCTGGCTGATTCGATCTGGGTAGGCACCAAGCATCCGGCTGAGGCGTGGCAGTGGGTCAAATACGCCGCCTCGAAGGAGTGCGCCGACAAGGTCGGTGAGTTCGGCGTCGTCTTCCCGGCGCAGCAGTCCGGTGTTGACAAGGCGCTGGCGGCCTACGCTGCCAAGGGTGTGGATGTCTCCGCCTTCACACTGCAGGCAACTGAGCCGGATGGCACCTTCCTCTTCCCGGTGACGGATCACGCGTCGGAGATCAGCGCCATCATGGGGCCGGTCATGCAGAGCGTCATGCTCGGCGAGTCCGAAGCTGCCGTTGCGCTGCCCGCGGCCAATGAGGAAGTCAACGCGCTGTTCAAGTAACGCAGCATCGCTTTGTCGTTGAGGTGACAGTCGCCTGCAGCGCGACTGTCACCTCATTCTTTCTGGTGTAGCGCCATGATGCACGCCATCTTGCGGATCATCCTACCGCGTGTCCTGATGCCGGTAGTCTCTGTCAGCTTTGTGGTAGGCTGCGTCATGGCGGCGTCACCGTTCTTCCCCACCACCGCTGACTGGCAGCCTGTGGCCGACCTACGCACCGCGACTGCAGTCGCAAGTGCGCCTTTGCAGCGCGCCGCGCCGTGTACAGGTGGCTTTATTGCCCATGATTTGGAACATATCACCCAGGCGACGCTGCCTGTGCCGCGCCTCTTCGACAGCAACGGTAGCGGGCTGGCGGTCAACGACCTGGACGGCGACGGCGACGAAGACATCGTCCTTGCCGATCTGGCCGGGCCGGCGTCGATCCTGTGGAACTTGGGTGGGCTACACTTTGAGCGGCAAGAATTGCCGATGATGCGCAAGGCGCGCGCCGTTGCAATTGTCGATGTCGATGGTGACCGTGCGCTCGATATTGTGTTCACCAACAGCATCGCCGCGCCAGCAGTCTTTCGCAACGTGGGCGAGCGCCGCTTTGCGTTATTTCCGCTGCCAGGCGTCAACCAACCCGCCTACGCCATGAACTGGGCTGACCTTGACGGTGACGGCGATCTTGATCTGGTCACCGGCTCCTATGACGCCGGGCGTCAGGTGGAAGCAGGTAGCAACTATCTCTTTCACACAGGCGCGGGCGTCAACGTCTACACACAAGACAGCGGACGATGGCGCAGGCAGCAACTGACTGACACCGCCCAGGCACTGGCGATTGCGCTGTGGGACCTCAACCACGATGCGCGCCCGGATGTTTGGGTCGGCAACGATTTCGATGACTACGACCAGGTCTGGCTCCAGACAAAAACCAATGTCTGGCAGCCCGCTGCTTTCTTCGCGACCACTTCGCACAGCACGATGAGCATCGACCGCGGCGACCTGGATGGCAACGGCCTTGTCGAGTATTTCACCACCGACATGAAGCCGTACACGATCGGGCCACAGGTGATTGCGGCGTGGATGCCGTTGATGGATGCCGCCGCCAAACAGCGCCGGCGCGATGACCCGCAGCTGATGGAGAATGTACTCCAGGTTTGGCGCAGCGACCGCTTTGTCAACGAAGGCTATGACCGCAAGCTCGACGCCACCGGCTGGAGCTGGTCGGGCAAGTTTGGCGATCTCGATAACGACGGCGACCTCGACCTCTATGTGGTCAATGGCATGATCGCGGGAGACTTGCTGCACTACCTGCCCGGCGGCGAATTGGTCGAAGAGAATCAGGCGTTGCGCAACGACGGCGCTGGCCAGTTTCTACCTGCCGATGACTGGGCGCTGGGCAGCACACGCAGCGGGCGCGGCATGAGCATAGCCGATTTCGACGACGACGGCGACCTGGACATTGTTGTCAATAACTTGAACAGCCCGGCGCAGCTTTTCGAGAACCGGCTGTGCACTGACGGCAGTGCGCTGGCGCTCGACCTGCGCTGGCCCAATTCCGCTAACCCGTTTGCCATCGGCGCCACTGTCCGCCTGCACACAGATCGCGGCGCGATATTGCGCGATGTGCGCGCAGTGAGTGGCTATCTTTCTGGCGACCCGGCGCGACTGCATTTTGGCATTCCTGCCAGCGCCACCGCTGTGCGACTAGAAATTCGCTGGCCCGATGGCGCTGTGTCGCAGATTGACCAGGCGCCTCTCAATCAGAGACTCATGGTGACGCGCCTGCCATGATCATGCGCGTGGCGCCCACTGATATTCACCCGGCACAGGCGTTGGCGGGCAGCCATCAATTGATGGTGTTTTGCAAATAAATTCGGTCATCGCGGGTTCAGCTTTCAGCCGAACACTCCAGCCATGATGTCATGCCGGAGGCGATGACCTACAGACGATGCCATGGATGATGCAAAGTTGAGGAAACCAAAGTATGCCAATTCTGAGTCGTGAAAACTACTGGATTCTGGAAACCGATCACACTGCATACGCGCTTGGCGTCAATGCGCGTGGTCTGCTCGTTCATGCCTATTGGGGGGCGCGATTGCCCTACGCCGCAGATTACCCAACGCCGCCAGCCGCCGACGATTATGCGTCGTTCAGTGGGTTTGGGCATCTGTCACCCGAAGAGTATCCGGGCTACGCTGGCGCCAAATACACCGAGCCGTGTCTGAAAACGACCTTTGCCGACGGCGTGCGCGACGCGGTGCTTCGCTTCGACGGTGCTGAGGCCAGCGCTGGCGCCAATCCCGCGCTGCGCATCATCCTCCGCGACGTCCATTATCCACTGACCATCGTGCTCGGCTATCGCGTCCACGAACGGCATGACCTGATCGAACGCTGGGCTGAAATCCGTAACGACGGCGACGCGCCGGTGATGCTGGAACGCGCTTGGTCGGCGCTGTGGCATCTGCCGTGGGGTGGTCAGTATCGGTTAACGCACTTGTTTGGCCGCTGGATGGAGGAATGGCAAATCCGCCGCGAACTACTCCAACCCGGCGTCAAGGTCAAAGAGAGCCGACGCCTCACCACCAGCCACAACGCCAACCCCTGGTTCGCGCTCGATCGTGGCGGCGCGGACGAGACCCAGGGCGAGGTCTGGTTTGGCGTGCTGGCATGGAGCGGCAATTGGAAACTAGCCGCCGAGGTGACTGACTACGGCGCGACACGCGTTGGCATCGGCGTCAACGATTGGGATTTTGCCTGGCGACTCAATGCCGGGGAAACCTTCACCACGCCTGCAAGCGTCGCAGGTTACACGATTGGCGGCTTTGGCGCGGCCTCGCGCACATTGCACGACTTTGCGCGCGACCGGCTGCCACATGGCAAGACACTGCATCCCGTCCTCTATAATTCATGGGAGGCGGTCTTCTTCGACGTCAACGAAGCGGCGCAGATGGCAGTGGCGGAGCGGGCGGCGCAGATGGGCGTCGAGCTGTTCGTGATGGATGATGGCTGGTTCCACGGGCGCACGATCGACAACGCCGGGCTGGGCGATTGGTGGCCTGATGAGCAGAAATTTCCCAACGGCCTTACACCGCTGATCGAACGCGTCAATGCGTTGGGTATGGATTTTGGGCTATGGATCGAGCCAGAGATGGTCAACCCGGACAGCGATCTCTACCGCACCCACCCGGATTGGGTGATCCACTTCCCCACACGCGCGCGCACCGAGATGCGCAATCAACTCATCCTCAACCTGGGGCGCACGGATGTCCAGGATTATCTGATCGCCCGGCTCGACAAACTGCTGGCGGAGCACAACATCAAGTTCATCAAATGGGACATGAATCGCAACGTCAGCGAGCCAGGCTGGCCCGACGCGCCGGGTGACGCGCGCGAGTTGTGGGTGCGCTACGTACAGGGCGTCTACCGCGTTTGGAGCACGCTGGCGCAGCGCCATCCGCAAGTGCTATGGCAGAGCTGCTCCGGCGGCGGCGGGCGCGTGGACTACGGCATGTTGCAGATGGTCGATCAATTCTGGGTGAGCGACAACACCGAGGCGACGGCGCGGCTGGGCATCCAGGAAGGCTTCTCGCAGCTCATGCCCGCGATCACGATGGAATCGCAGGTGACGCACATGGGACGCCCGCTCATGTCGCTGCCCTTCCGCTTCCATGTCAGCATGATGGGTGTGCTCGGCATCAGCGACGATCTGCGCAAGTGGAGCGAGGCGGATCTTGTCACCGGCGCCGAACTGATTGCGCTCTACAAGGAGATTCGCCCCATCGTGCAGCTTGGCAATCAATACCGGCTGCTGCCCGCGCAAGGACAAGGTTTCACCGCCGTGCAGTACGTCAGCAAGGACAAAGCCGCGGGCGTGCTCTTCGTCTTCCGCGTGCATATTCCCGAACCAGCGCGGCTTCCGCCCATCTATTTGCAAGGGCTGGAGCCGGAAGCGCGCTACGCCATCGACGGCTTCGACGCAGTGCGCTCCGGCGCCGCGTGGATGCATCTTGGGCTGCGTTTCGACTTGGGCAATGGCGAAAGCACTGTGCGGCGAATTCGTCGCGTAGCGTGACCCACACCGAATATGTTCGCCAACCTTTCCGGACGCTGCGAGCTTCCAGGGAAGTGAGCCAACTTTGAGGAGGAACTTTCATGCCAAACATCACCTTTATCGGCGCGGGGAGTCTGGTCTTCACGCGCAACCTGTGCAGCGATATCCTGCTGACGCCGGCGTTGCAGGAGAGCACGATCACGCTGATGGACATCGACGCTACGCGGCTGGAACAGGCGCGCGCCATTGTGCAGGCGATGGTCGAGCAGCGCAAGCTCAAGGCGAAGGTCATCGCCACCACCGACCGTCGCGGCGCCGTGAGGGACGCAGACTACGTGATCACCACCTTCCAGCAGGGCGGTCTTGACGCCTACAAACTCGATATCGAGATTCCACAGAAGTACGGCGTCGAGCAGTGCGTCGGCGATACGCTGGGGCCGGGCGGCGTCTTCCGTGCGCTGCGCACCATCCCGGTGCTGCTCGACCTCTGTGACGAGCTGGACGAGCTGGCGCCCGACGCGTTGCTGCTCAACTATGTCAACCCGATGGCGGCGAATTGCTGGGCGGTGGCGGACGGGACAGGCCGCCCGCATGTCGGTCTTTGTCACAGTGTGCAGGGCACAAGCGAGATGCTGGCGCGCTGGATCAACGTGCCCTACGACGAGGTGAACTTTGTCTGCGCCGGCATCAACCATCAGGCGTTCTTCCTGCAATTTCGTCGCGGCAAGGAGGATGTCTACCCGCTGCTCTGGGAAGCCATCCAGCGCCCGGAGGTGATCGCCGAGGAGCCGGTGCGCACCGACCTGATGAAGTACTTCGGTTACTTTGTCACCGAGTCGAGCGGCCACGCCAGCGAGTACTCGCCCTACTTCCGCAAGACGGCGCAGATGGTCAACGAGGAGCTTGTCCCGCGCTTCACCGACCCCGTCAACCACTGGTTCGACTTCGGGCGCACCGGCGGCTATCTGCGCCACTGCCTGCATCGACTGGAGCAGTTCCAGAGCGAATACGACGAGATCGTCGCCGGTGCATTCCCGACCGTGCGCGGCCACGAGTACGGTTCCTACATCATCGAGGCGATGGAGACGAACAAGCCTGTCGTGATCGCGGGCAACGTGCCGAACACGGGCTTGATCACCAACCTGCCCAACGGCTGCTGCGTCGAAGTGCCCTGCCTGGTCAACGCCAGCGGCATCCAGCCGACGGTGATCGGCGACCTGCCGCCGCAGTTGGCCGCGCTCAACCGCACCAATATCAACGTGCAGAGCCTGATCGTCGAGGCGGCGCTGACCGGCGACACCGACGCCGTCTATCACGCCGTCATGCTTGACCCGCTCACCGCCGCCGTCTGCACGCTGCCGCAGATTCATGCAATGGTGACGGAGATGTTGGACGCACAGGCGCAGTGGTTGCCGCAGTTTTGAGATTGAGGGATTGAGAGATTAGGAGATTAGGAGATTAGGAGATTGGAGATTAGAGACCAGAGATTGCAAGCTCGCTGGCGGGTCACGAAATCGCACAATCGCATAATCGCATAATCTCCAATCTCCAATCTCATTGAAAGGATAATGACACAATGCCCAAAATTACATTCATCGGCGCCGGCAGTTTTGGCTTTACGCGGACGCTGGTGCGCGATTTGTTGACCTTTCCGCTGCTCGCAGGCTCGACGATCTGTTTGATGGACATCGACGCTGAGCGGCTGGAGTGGTCGCGGCGCGCGGTGCAGCGCATTGTCGACGAAGGCAAGTATCCGGCCACGGTCGTCACCACGCTCGACCGCGTCGAGGCGCTGAAGGGCGCTGACTACGTGATCGTCACGATCCTGGCTGGTGCGACCGAGGTCTGGCGGCACGACATCGAGATTCCCAAGCGGTACGGCGTCGACATGAACGTCGGCGACACGCGCAGCGTAGCCGGCATCTTCCGCGCGCTGCGCACGATCCCGGTGATGGTGGAGATCGCGCGCGACATGGAACGCTACTGCCCGCACGCGCTGATGCTCAACTACACCAACCCAATGGCGATGCTCTGCCGCGCCATCGCGCGTGAGACGAGCATCACCGTCACCGGCCTTTGTCACAGTGTGCAAGGCACGGCGGAGATGCTGGCGCGCTGGATCGGTGCGCCGATGGAAGAGATCACCTACACCTGCGCTGGCATCAACCACATGGCGTGGTATCTCAAGTACGAATGGAAGGGGGTGGACGCCTATCCGCTCATCCGCAAGGCGATCACCGAGCGCCCCGAAGTCTACAACGAGGAGCAGGTGCGCAACGAGATGTTCCTGGCTTTCGACCACTACGTCACCGAGTCGAGCGGCCACAACTCGGAGTACAACTGGTGGTTCCGCAAGCGCCCCGACCTGATCGAGCAGTACTGCACGCACGGCACGGGCTGGAATCCGGGCGAGCACGCCTACATCCTCAAGCACTACCAGGAGCGCGAGCACACCTGGAAGGACGACATCCGCCAGTGGCTGGACAATCCCGAACCGCTCAACTTGCAGCGCGGCCACGAATACGCCGCCTACATCATGAACGCGCTGGAGGGCGGCGAACCCTTCTCCTTCAACGGCAACATGCCCAACAAGCACCTGATCGACAACCTGCCGCAGGATGCGTGCGTCGAGATTCCGGTGTGGGCGAGCCGCAAGGGGCTGGAGTCGGTGGCGGTCGGCGCGCTGCCGCCGCAGTGTGCGATCCTGACCAACCTCAGCGCGCAGATCGAGGAGATGGCGGTCGAAGCCGCGCTCACCGGCAATCGTCGCCTGGTCTACCAGGCCGTCGCCAACGACCCACTCTCCGCCGCCGTACTCTCACTTGCTGAAATTCAGAAAATGGTGGACGATCTGTTTGCGGTGAATGAGCCGTATCTGGCAAATTTTCAGAGATAATGCGATTAGGAGATTAGAGATTAGAGATTGGAGATTGTGCGCTTCGCCCTGAAAGATCGCTCAATCACGTAATCTCCCAATCTCTAATCTCCAATCTCCAGTCTCCAATCTCCAGTCTCCACCATTCGAAGGATTTACCAATGACACGACAAGCCTCCCCACAAGGACTCACCTGGTTCCAGGATGCACGCTTCGGCATGTTCATTCACTGGGGACTGTACAGCATCATCGGCAAGCACGAGTGGGTGATGCACACCGACCGCATCCCTGTGCCAGAGTACGAGAAGCTGGTTGCGCAGTTCAACCCGACGAAGTTCAACGCCGACGCCTGGGTGCGCATCGCCGCCGACGCCGGGCAGAAGTACATCATCATCACCAGCCGCCACCACGACGGTTTCAGCATGTACGACACCGCCCTCAGCGACTACAAGGTGACCAACACACCCTTCCGCCGCGACCCGATCGCCGAGCTGGCGGAGGCATGTGCGCGGCACGGCGTCAAGCTCGGCTTCTACGTCTCGCTGCTCGACTGGCATCACCCGGCTTATCGCTTCCGCGCCGAGAGTGGGCTGGCGTGGGAAGATTATCTCGGCTTCTTGCACGGCCAGGTGCGCGAACTGTGCACGCAGTACGGCGAGATCGCGGCGATCTGGTTCGACGGCGACTGGCCGCGCCATGCCATCACGCCTGAGAATGAGTATTTCCTGCCCGGCGGCTCCTTCGAATATGAGAAGCTCTACGACATGATCCACGAGCTGCAGCCCGACGCCGTGATCGAAAACAACCGCCACGCCGAGCCGCTACCCGGTGAAGACTTGCAGGGCTTCGAGCAAGATTTGCCCGGCGAGAACACGACCGGCTTCAACGAAACCACAATCTACGGGCTGCCGATCCAGGTCTGCATGACGATCAACGACCACTGGGGCTGGAGCCGCCACGACCGCAACACCAAATCGGCGCGACGACTGGTGCACGTGCTGGCGAAGTCGGCGAGCGTGGGCGGCAACCTGTTGCTCAACGTGGGACCCACACCAGAGGGCGAGATTCCTGCGCTGCATCAGGAGCGGCTGCGCGAGGTCGGGCGTTGGCTGGCGCACAGTGGCGTCGGCATCTACTACACGCGTGCCGGCGTCATCCCACCGACGCGCGAGACGGTCAGCACGCTGCGCTATGACCGCCACTTTGTGCACGTGCTCGACTACGTGAGCGACTGCGTCATCCTGAGCGGTGTGCCGCAGCATATCCAACGCGCACGTCTGGTGGCGTCGAACACCGAACTAAAGATCGAGCGCGAAGGCGGCAACTTCTTTGTGTCCAACGCCAATGACCGCACGACGATCTACATTCCGCCAGAGCTGCGCGATCCGATTGACACAGTGATTGAACTATATTGAAATTGAAAAGGAATTCCTTATGACCAAAATCAGCTTTCTCGGCGCTGGCAGCACTGTCTTTGCCAAAAACTTGATGGGCGACATCCTCAGCTACCCGGAGTTGCAGGATGCCACCATCAGCCTCTTCGACATCGACCCGGCGCGACTGCGCACTTCGGAGATCGTCGCCCACAAGATCGCCGAGTTCTTCGGCATATCACCGAAGATCGAGGCGACGTTGGATCGCCGTCAGTCACTGCAGGGCGCCGACTTTGCGATTAGCATGTTTCAAATCGGCGGCTACAAACCGGCGACGGTCACCGACTTCGAGATTCCCAAGAAGTACGGCTTGCGTCAGACCATTGCCGACACGTTAGGCATTGGTGGGATCATGCGCGGGCTGCGCACGATCCCGGTCTTTCTTGACATTGCGCGCGACATGGAGGAGCTCTGCCCGGACGTGACCTTCCTCCAATACGTCAACCCGATGGCAATGAACTGCTGGGCGCTCAGCCGCGCCACCGGCATCAAGACAGTCGGCCTCTGTCACAGCGTGCAGGGTACGGCGGAGCAGCTCGCCGAGGACATCGGCGTGCCCATCGAGGAGATCAACTACGTCTGCGCAGGCATCAACCACATGGCCTTCTATCTCAAGTTCGAGCGCAACGGCGAGAATCTCTATCCGCTGATTCGCAAGGTCTTCGATGAGGGGCGCGTGCCGGATTGGAATCGGGTGCGCTACGAGGTCTTCAACCGCGTCGGGTACTTCGTCACCGAGTCGAGCGAGCACTTTAGCGAATATGTACCCTGGTTCATCAAGCGCGACCGCCCCGACCTGATCGAGGAATTCAACATCCCACTGGACGAATATATCCGCCGTTGTGAAGTGCAGATCACGGGCTGGGAGTTCATGCGCCGCAAACTGGAGAACCCAACGGTCGAGCTAAAGGCCGAGTTTGAGGTCGCCATGCGCAAGGCTGGCGTGCCAGAGGCGCACATGCCATGGGTGCTCGAAGAATTCGAGCGCATCAACGAAGTCAAGCGCAGCCATGAGTACGGCTCACTGATTGTGCATAGCATCGTCACCGGCCAGCCGCGCGTCATCTACGGCAATGTGCCCAACCACAGCCTGATCGACAATCTGCCCCAAGGCTGCTGCGTGGAGGTGCCGGTGTTGGTGGACAAGAACGGTCTGCAGCCGACCAAGATCGGGGCGCTGCCGCCACATCTCGCCGCCATGATGCGCACCAATATCAACGTGCAGGAGATGGTCGTCGAAGCTGCGTTGACCGGCAAGCGCGAGTACATCTACTACGCCGCCATGCTCGACCCGCACACCGCCGCCGAATTGAGCCTGGATCAAATCTGGCATCTGGTCGATGACCTGATCGAGGCGCACGGGGATTGGCTGCCGAGGTACAACTGAACCACTCCCTCTATCTCATCATCTCGCATCGCCAGAGATTAGGAGATGATGAGATGGAGGTATCCCCTGAAAGGAGACTCCTGTGTCCCACAAAATCGTTCTGATCGGCGCGGGCAGCGCTAATTTTGGCCTGGGCGTCATGGGCGACCTGCTCAAGAGCCAGGTCTTTGCCGGCAGCACGATCTGTCTACACGACATCAATGCGGAGGCGCTGGCGCGTACCGAAGCCTTTGGCCACCATCATATCGAAGCACACAACCTGCCCTTCACGCTCGAAGCAACCACCGACCGTCGGGCAGCGCTGCAAGGCGCTGATTTCTGCATCATCTCTATCGAAGTCGGCAACCGCTTCGAACTGTGGGAGCAGGATTGGCGCATCGCCCAACAGTTCGGCATCCGCCAAGTCTACGGCGAGAACGGTGGGCCAGGCGGCCTCTTCCACGCGCTGCGCATCATCCCACCCATCCTCGACATCTGCGGCGACATCATGGCGATCTGCCCGGATGCGTGGGTGCTCAACTTCAGCAACCCGATGAGTCGCATCTGCACGACGGTGCAGCGCCGCTTCCCTGATCTCAAGCTTATCGGCATCTGTCACGAGGTGGCGTCGTTGCCTGCGCATTTGCCCAACATCCTGGGAACACCGCTGACCAATCTACGTTTCCAGGCGGGCGGACTGAATCATTTCAGCGTGCTGCTCAACATCCATTATCAGGACACCGGCGCCGATGCTTATCCCGATGTGCGCGCTAAGGCGCCAGCCTACTTCGAGCAAATCACCAATGTGCTAGGCTGGGCGCTGCCGAGCATGCCGCCAGAGCACGTCGCCACGGTCGGCTATCGCCCCTGGGCGGAACGTGGGCTGTTCAAGGTGATCCTGGAGCGCTTCGGCTACCTGCCGATCACAGTCGATTCGCACTTTGGCGAGTACATCCAGTGGGCGTGGGAGGTGGCTGACAGTCAAGGCATCCTCGATTTTTATCGCACCTATAAGATTTGGGTGGCGCAGAAGGTTTCGGAAGCAACGCTGCTCAAAGGTTCGGGCGATGACTGGGTGACGTCGCAAGTGCTGGAGAGCATCGCCGCCAACCGTCCGACTGAGGTGTTGGCGCTCAATCTGCCCAACCGGGGCTTGATCGACGACCTGCCCGCCGACATCGCTGTCGAGACGCCAGCGTTGGTCGATGGCAACGGGGTGCACGGTGTGGCGTTGGGCCGTTTCCCGCGCGGGATCGCTGGCTTGCTGCGCAATCAGATCGCTGTACATGACCTGACCGCCGAAGCGGTGCTCACCAGGTCGAAGGCGGCGGCATTGCAGGCGTTGCTCGTCGACCCGGTTGTACACAGCGTGAGCGCTGCTGAGCAGACGCTGGAGATGATGCTGCGCGTGCAACAGCGTTGGCTGGGCTATCTGCAATGAACCGACATCGCCGCAGGCGCTTCTGATGCGCCATCGGTGGATGCGCGCAATTGCCCGGCCAGCACCACTGCGTCGAGAATCTTGTGATAACCGGTGCAGCGGCAGAAGTTGCCGGTGAGCGCTTCGGCGGCTTCGGCAGTTGTAGGCTGGGGATGCTCCTCTAGCAATGTGGCGGCGCTCACGATGAAGCCAGGCGTGCAGTAACCACATTGCACGCCACCCGCCTGCACAAATGCTTGCTGCACCGGATGAAGATATTCCGGCGCCCCCAATCCCTCCACAGTCACCACCTCGCTGCCCCAGGCGCGCTCAGCGGGAACCATGCACGCCATCACCGCCATACCGTCCAGCGTCACTGTACACGCGCCACATTCGCCCTCGGCGCAGCCCTCCTTGACGCCTACCAGACCTGCAGCCCGCAGGCTATCAAGCAGCGTCATGCCGCCCGGCAAGTTCACGCTGCGTCCATTGACGCACGCGTTGTCAGGCTCGGTGGCGCCGCTGCTCTGGCCTTTGCCCTTCACCGGCCACACACCATCGGTTCCACCCCAGAGCATGACTGGACGCTCCGGCCAGCCTGTGTGCGCGGCATTATTTGCGATCTGATGCAAGGCGCGAGCAACAAGCGTTTCCACCATCGCACGGCGGTAGGCGGCGCTGCTGCGGATGTCGTCGATCGGCGTCGCGGCTTCAACCGCGCGGCGCGCCGCCTCGGCAATCGTCGCTGCATTGAGCGGCTTGCCGACCAGGAAGCTCTCCGCCGCGCTGGCGCGCACCACGACCGGCGCCACCGCGCCGAGCGCAATCGCCGCACGCTGCACCGGGGCGTTCTCGTCTGCGCCCCCGCGCTCCACCACCACCGCTACGTTGACCAGGCTGATCGCCTGAGCGCGGCGCAGCCCCAGCTTGATGAAGATGCCGTCACTGCGTTCGTTGAGCGCAGGAAATGACAATCCCGTGACCAGCTCATCGGGCGCCAGATCGACGCTGCGAAAGCCGGTGATGAAGGCGTCGAGCGGCAGCGTGCGTTCCCCGCGTTCCAGGCTGCGCACCGTCACGTGCGCGTCGAGCGCCAGCAGTGGCGCAATGGTGTCGTTCGCCGGGCTGGCGGTGATGACATTGCCGACGACGGTGGCGCGGTTGCGAATCTGCGGCGCGCCGACTTCCCAACAGGCGCGCGCCAGCGGAAACGCCTTTGCGACGATCAGCGCGCTGGCGACGCACTGATTGTGCGTGACGAGCGGTCCGAGGTGAATCCAGCCGTCGCGCGCCTCGATGGTCGCCAACCCAGGAATGCGCGTCAGGTCGATCACGCCGGGACTGCGGCCGTCGCGGCGCTTGCGCACCCCGCGCTCGATCTCCAGCAGCAGGTCGGTGGCGCCGGCGATCGCCCGCGCATCGTTGCCATACTTGGCTTTCAGATAGAGAGCTTCTTCCAGGGTGTGCGGTGAATGGTAGAACGTGTACATGACCAGACCTTGGGTGTGAAAGATGGTGAATCACAGAAAACAGTGCAGCCAGAAAATGGCTCGAATCTGTTGAAACCATCGGGACGCCAGACGTTACGCCATGCTATTCTACCCTGAAGGACGCTTTTGCGCTACCGTAGCGGTTTGTTGAGGACTACTTCACATTTGGGGCAAGATTTCACTGCGTAGGTCATCGCCTCCGGCGTGACATGGCAACCCGTCACGCCGGAGGCGATGACCTACGATAGGCGCCCCAAACTTGAAGTACACCCGGTTTGTTGTCCGGGTCTACTGCGTGTTGAGAGCAGCGTTTCCTTTGCAGGCCATCGGCGGCAACCATGCCCTGCGACACGCACACTCAGGTCGTCGGACGCCGCTACAGGCGGTTTACGTCTGCACTCCCGCGTGTAACTGCGGCTTGCCTGTGTTCCACAACACCTTTTGGGTGATGCCGCCGATCTTCCACGTCGCACCCTGGCGTACAAGTTCGAAGGTGTACAGGCAGTGGGTGTGAAATTCGTCCGCCTTCTCCCCTAGCGTCGCCCCCGACGCAACGGCCTGCACCCGCCAGATGAGCATGGAGGCGCGGCAGACCGCGTGCCCGGGAGCAGGCAACGCGATTTCGAGATTGCCCAGCAGATGATGCGTGACCAGCGGCGCAAGCGCGGCCTGGCGCAGGCGTACATATTCGGCGGCGGGGAGCGTCGCCGGCGGCGTTCCGCGCAGATCAGAATAGTCGGCAAACACGTGCGGCGCCAGACAATCCGTCAACGCTGACCAGTCCTTCACGTCAAAACTGTTGGCGAAGCGGGCAATCAGGTTTTGGATGGCAAGGATGTCGTGCATCGATCCTCCCCCCTGAGATTTCCTGTCTGTTTCCAGGCAAACCAAGCCATGAGCAGCAAGCCGGGCAGCAGCGCCATGCCAAATTCGCCGGCGAAGTAGGCGGTGTTGCCGGTATCAACTGTAATCCGCTCCAGGAACGTCTGGATGACGCCGTTGTGGGTGGCGTGCATGATGGCAACCGGCATGATGCTGCCCGACCGCAGGCGCAGCCAGGCCATCACGATGCCGCTGGCAATCACCATCACCGCGAAGCAGAACAGCCGGTAAGCCAGAGGCGTCGCCGCCGCGCCATACTCCCCGCGCAGGATGGCCGGCAGATGCCAGCCTGCCCAGATCACACTGCTCAGCCAGGCGGCCGTGCGCACGCCGCGCCACCTGGCCAATTCCGGGACAAGAAAGCCGCGCCAGCCGATTTCTTCGCCCATGCTCAGCACCAGCGCCGGGAGCAGGTTGACGACCGTGATGTAGAAAAAGGCGGCCCCGATCAACAGTGCATTGCCAGCATCCGGCATATTGAGGGTGAAGCGGGCGCGTTCCAGAAACGTCGGATTCGGAACGCCGCCCAGCCCTGTCAACCAGAGCAAGGCATACGCCGGCACGGCGTACAGCATCGGCAAAACCCAGCCCACGCCCAGCCATTGGAACGGGGTGACGCGCCAGCCGATCGCTTTGAGCGAGCGACAGGTGAGCAGGCTTGCCAACAGCGCCGCCAGCGCAGGGCTGATCATGATCAGCAGGGCGGCCATCGGCGCATTTGTCAGCCAGTCGCCCAGGAAGCTTGCCGCCAGGGTGGTGAAGAAGAGCAGGATCAGGTAGATGACAACCCGCCATTGGGGAGATTGCAGCTTCGCGCCAGCGGCAATCACCTGCGCGCGCGGCCATGATCGTTGCAGGTTGTCAGCGGTGCGAGCAGGCGCCATGTCAGCCGTGGTTGGCACGGTCACCGGATTCGTATCGGTGATGCGCGTCATGCTGGGTTCTCCTGTGGTGGCATAGTCACGACCGCCACTGTGGGTCGCGCCACGGCGAGGTAGTCCTGCGTGTGGATAAACACTGAACGGTCGAGCCGGCCCGCGTTGAAGACGAGTTCTTCGTGTTCCAACAAGGCAGGGTCGAGCAGCACCAGCAGAGCGGGGTCGAACGAAAACGGCGGCACTGCGCCCATTTCACAGCCGGTCAGGTCACGGGCTTTTTCGGCGGGCGCGAACAGGGCGTGCTCACCGCCGCACAGCGCCTTGACGGCGTGCAAGTCCACGCGGCGGTCGCCAGGGAGGTTGACCAGCACATAGCGGCGCTCCTTCTTGCTGATCTTGACCAGCACAACCAGCGATTTGACAGCCTGCGCCAGCAGGTTGCCGCGTATTTGGCTGACGAGTTCAGTCTGCCCGGCAGGGATATGCTCCACGACGCGGTAGCGGGCGCCCGCTGCGTCCAGCAGGGCAATGAGTTTGCTGTAGATATCTTGAGGCTCCATCACAATCCTTCTTCGAGTAAGAGCTTGTTGGAAAAGGGTCAAGGGTGACATGACAAACAGTCTAGAGAGAGGCGCCGTCGCTCCGGTCTTGTTGCTCACCCAGCCAGGCAAGCACAGCTTCAGCGTTTTTGTCAGGCGGAAAGACGGGATAGAAGACCGTTTCGATGTATCCAGCGCGTGCGATCAGCGTGACGCGCTGATACAGCGTCATGCCGGCGATCTGAAAGGTCGGCAGGTGCAGGCGGGCGGCAAACGCCAGCGCGGGATCGCTCAACAGCTCATAGGGCAGATGCAACCTTCCCACAGCTTCACGCTGATAATCTGGCGTTTGGGCACTGAGACCAAAGACCTGCGCTCCAAGCCGACGCAACGACTGATAGTGGTCGCGAAAGGCGCAAGCCTGCGGTGTACAGCCGCGCGCACCGGGGATGGCGTTCCAGCCAGCCGGCGGGTCTTGATGCGGCTGCCCCGTGCGCGGATAGATATAGATCACCACCCAGCCAGGCACGTCCGCCAGGTTGACCATGCGGCCACTGGTGGCTGGCAGCGCCAGCGACGGCAACGGCAAACCTGGCAGATGGCGGCAGGCGCCGTCATCCGTGGGGACGGGCAGGTCTGCAGGCAGGGTGTACAGGTCATCACTGCGCGCCATGCGGATGCCCCCCAGCCAATTCCGGTTCCTTTCCCACCTGCAAATACGGCTGGACATCGGCGCCGCGCCACATATCAGCCATGAGCGTTGCGCTGTCGCCCTGTTGAATTGCGTCGAACAGGGCGGACATTTTCGCCAGCAGTGTGCGGAAGATGTACGGACCAAAACTGACGCGGTTGACGCCGATTTCCTGCAGCATGCTGAGGGGCGGCGCGGCGGCCGTGACCAGCACGTTGAGGGGCGCTGGAATGCGCTGGCGTAAGATGACCAGCGTCTCCCTGTCCGCACAGCCGATGGGGTAGATGCACGCAGCGCCTGCTTGCAGATAGGCGTTGGCGCGGCGCACGGCGTCTTCGATGCGCGCCGGTTGCGTGGCGAAGCCATCCGCCAGGAAACTATCGACGCGGGCGTTGATGACCAGCGGGATGCCGCGCTGTTCGGCAAGGTTGCGGATGGTTTCAATGCGCCGCGCCTGTTCCGCCAACGGCCGCAGGCGCGCGCCATCCTGCCAACTGTCTTCGATGTTGATGCCTGCCGCGCCTGCATCCAGCAATTGTGCCATGTTCTCCCGCAAGCCGTCCAGCGTTTCGGAATATCCCGCCTCCACATCCACCGAGACGGGAATGTTCACACTGCGGACGATGCGGACGGACATGTCCAGCAGGGTCTGCCACTGGAGTTGTTCGCCGTCAGCATAGCCAAGCGATTCGGCGATGGCGGCGCTGGCGGTGGCAACAGACGGGAAGCCTTTTGCCGCCAGCAGCCGCGCGCCGATCGGATTCCACACATTCGGCAGTATCAGCAGTCGGGGCGGCTGATGCAGGTCGAGCAGGGTGCGCGCTTTTGCAGCTTGGGTCATAACGTCTCCAATTCAGCATACCGGGGCGGGCTGCGCAGGCCCGGTCAGCCTGCCCTATCTGGCTTCCGGCAGAAAGGTGTCATACTTGTCGTACAGCGCCAGCACCTTGCCCATATCCTGCGGGGGCCAGGTCGGCTCACTTTGCGCCAGCGCCGCCAGTTCCTTGAAGTATTCCTCGAAACCGCCGGGAAATACAAAAGTCAAGAAACGCGCCGGTGCATGATCAGGATTCGAGAAAGTGTGCAACACCCCAGCCGGGATGTGGACAAACGACCCCGCCTCGCCGCGAAAGACGCGCTCGCCCAACGAGAAGGTCACAACACCGCTCAGTACATAGAAGGCTTCGTGCGTCACCTTGTGCCAGTGCAAAGCAGGGCCTTTGAAGTGCGGCGGCGCATTGTATTCCAGCAATGCCCACGCCCCGGCTGTGTCGGCGCTAACTGCTTTGAAGCAAAGCTCCACGCCCATCAGCGTCAGTGTCGGACCGGCGTTTGGGTGCAGCAGTTGAGGTTGTAGCTTGGTGTTCATGTGTGCTCCTTTCGCAACTCACCATAGTCGTTCAGTATGCTTGCAGCATAGCCGATTCTGCCGGCGTTGAGGTGTCACTGGCTGACACAAAAAGTGACACAAGAGAGGAACACCAACCAGTGACACAAGCGCCGCCTTCGATTGAAATCGAGGCTGAAAGCGAAAGTCGGCTCATGAGGATTTACAAAATGATCCGGCAATCGACATTGCTGCCTTCCATGCACGGAGCGTCCTCTCCCGTAGGTCATCGCCTCCGGCGTGACAGTGTGGCAGACGAGAAACGTCCGGCTGGAAGCCGAACCTACGGTTACCGCATCCATTGGTTAAACTCCATAAGCCGACTCGGCGCGGCGGCGTCAGTCTACTTGAGTGGACTTGAGCTATCAGCCGGTGAATTGATTCACCGGGCGGAAGCGCCGCACGAATCCGCCCCATCGTGAAGTACATCCCCTGCCCGCTGGCTTTCCGCTTCCGATTGCCTACGGTACAATCGTGGCATGGACACCTTCGGCGAAATGGTTGCACGCCGTCGCAAGACGCTTGATCTGACGCAAGCAGAGCTGGCGCAGAGCACAGGCTGCTCGCTTTCCGCCATCCGCAAGATCGAAAGCGGTGTGCGCCGCCCCTCGCGGCAGATCGCTGAATTGCTCTTTCAGGCGTTGAATTTTCCTGGCGCGGAGCGAGAACGCTTCTTGAAAGCCGCACGCGGTGAGGACCAGTTTTTCTTCTCCAGCGGCGCCGCTGCCACCGCCGCCGCCGCTGCCACCGCCGCCGCTGGTGCGCCTGCCTTGCCGTCGTTCCAGGCCGGCTCGCCGCCGGCGCTGCCTATCCCACCTTCGGCATTGGTGGGCCGCACAGCAGAGCTGGCCATGCTGCGCCGCCTGCTTGCCGATCCATACAGCCGGCTCATCACACTGCTGGCGCCGGGCGGCATGGGGAAAACCCGCCTGGCGCTGGAAGTTGCCCATGTCGAGCAACCAAACTTCGCCGGTCAGGTCTATTTCGCGGCGTTGGCGGCGCTGGATACGCCGGATGCGCTCCTGCCCGCCATTGCCGCTACGCTCGACATCCCGTTCACCTCTGCCGCAGAGTTGCACGCGCGCCTGCGCGACTTTCTGCGCCCCAAACGCATCCTGCTCGTGCTGGACAACTTCGAACCAGTGATCGAGGCGGCGCCTGTGCTGACCGACCTGCTGCAAGCTGCCCCGCACCTGAAACTGCTCGTGACCTCGCGCGAACGGTTGCATCTCCAGGGCGAATGGGTCGTCGAGTTGGCTGGGCTGGATGCGCCCCCGCTGCATGAGGCAGCCCTGCCGGATGCGGCGCCCACGCCGGAAACCTACTCCGCCCTGCGTCTCTTTGAGGCGCGCGCTCGCCAACTGCGTCCCGACCTGACTTTCACCCCCACGGAACGCAGCGCCGCTGCCCGCATCTGCGCCAGCGTGAACGGCATGCCGCTGGCCATCGAGCTGGCTGCCGCCTGGACAGAGACGCTGACCTGCACCGAAATCGCGGCGGAAATAACGCGCAGCTTTGATTTTCTCGCTTCGTCGCTGCGTGACATCCCAGAACGGCACCGGAGTCTGCGCGCCGTCTTTGCACATTCATGGGCGCGCCTGTCGCCGCAAGAACAGGACGCGCTCAGCCAATTGACCATTTTTCAGGGTGGTTTTTGCCGCGCGGCGGCGCAGGCTGTCGCCGGGGCGGACGCGGCGATGCTGGCGCGCCTGGTGGCGCAGTCGCTCGTCCATCGCACGGAACGTGGGCGCTTCACGCTGCATGAGGTCATTCGCCAGTATGCGCGCGAGCATCTGCGCCACACGGCGACGCTGCACGCGCGCTTCAGCGGCTATTATCTTCAACGGTTGGCGGACAGCGCCGCCGCGCTCTTTGGCGCCGAAGATGTTGCGGCGGCGCAAAGTCTGTTCGACGAAGCCGGTAATCTGCAGCTGGCGTGGCGCCTGGGATTGGAACAAGGCAACTTCTCAGCGCTCGACGCCGCCCTGGACAGTTTATGGATGGTCTGCGACACGCATGGCTGGCTTGTCGCCGGCATGAACGACACAGCCGCACTGATCGACGCCCTGCGCCGGCTGCCCGCCAATCCGTTGCAGCGGGCGCGCCTGGGGCGTGCTCTGACGTTTCACGGCATGTTGGTCTTCCGTGCGGGTGAGTATCCGGTTGCCCACCGCGTGCTGGATGAGGCGATCGGGATGCTGCGCCAGGCGGATGCTCCTCCATCTCTCCCGCCCGCGCTCATCTTCGGCGGGATTGTCCTGGCGCTGATGGGCGAATTTGGCCGCGCGCGCACGCTGATGGACGAGGGCGTAGCAGTGGCGGAGAGATTCCAACAACGCTGGTTTCTGGCGCTGGGACGCTTCGACCAGGGCTTTATTGCCGGGCAACAAGGCGCTCTGGAGCAGGCTTACGCCCACATGCAGGCAGGGCTGGCGCTCTGGCGCGAGCTGCAGAATGCGCGGTTCACGGCCTTTGCACTCAATTTCTTCAGCCCGGTCGTCATGCAACTGGGGCGTATGGACGAAGCCCGCGCCTGCCTGAGCGAAAGCCTGCGTCTTGCCTCGCAACTGCGCGACCGCTGGGGCATGGGCACAGCGTATGGTCGGCTAGGCTTGCTGGAATTGGCGTGCGACAACCTGCCAGCAGCCGAAACGCTGTTCGAGCAAAGTCTGGCGCTGTTCACCGAACTGGGCGCCCGTTGGGATATTGCCTGGACCTTGACCGGGCAGGGCAGAGTCCGCGCCGCCGCCGGGCAGATGCCGGCAGCCGAGCTTACCCTACGCCAGGCCTTGCGCCTCGCCCGCGCCGCGCAGGCGCAACCGCAGGCATTGGAAGCCTCCATCGAACTTGCTGCATGTTGGCTGCACTCCGCCGCGACGCGCCCGCGCGCCATCGAGCTGCTCGCCGCCGCCCGCGCCTGCCCGACCTTGACCGCAGCGGCGCGGCAACGCGCCGACTCTCTGCTGGCAACCTGCACAGTCTCACCGCCAACCGTCTCACCGCCAACCGTCTCACCGCCAACGGTCGATTGGGAAATGCTGGTAAGCGCCATCGTGGCAGAGCAAGACGCCAGTGTGTAGAGACGGGAGTGTGTAGAGACGGGAGGAAGACAAAGCAAGGCGACGTTGCCCACCATTGCTCGGCAGCGTCGCTGAACTAGTCGATCGCTGCGTTATCTCACCATCGTTCGACTCGCCACGTCAGCTCCCGGTACGGTGCAGCGGCGAGCGCGGCGTGATAGTCTGCCTCGGAAGCGAAATGCGTCTGCGCCACGATACGACCGACCGCCGACACGGTGAACGCATCCACAGCAAAGGGCCAGGGATCGAACTGAATTGTCTGCTCGTCGTGGGTCATGAGGATTGCCGTTTCTGCGCCGCCAAAATCGACCGGACAGTGCGGAATCTCGCGGCGCGGCGACCACGGCATGAGCACGCGCAGGCTGGCGGTGTCGCCAAATTGCAGCAGCCGGGTATTGGCTTCGATGCGCATCGGCGTCAGCCATTCCGCTGCGGATGGATGGCTTTGCCACGCCGTGCGCATAGCGTCTGCCCGGGCAAGGTCTTCGTCGATGAATGTCTGAATGGCTGCGGTTGACGCCTCATCCAGATCGCGGGTCGGAAACTCGGCGTAGAGCAGAGATGCGTGGTGGGCGATCAGCAGCCCGGCGTAGGGATGCTGTGCGCTGGCGCGCTCGACGCCGCGACGCCAAAGCGCCACCTTGCCCACCGGGTCATCGTGGTGGAGAAAATCCATCGGGTAGCCGTCGCGGCGCAGGCGTGGCTGCTGCTCCCACTCCCACCAGCCATTGTCGTGTTGACCGATGGCGAGCATCACGGCGTCGTATGGCGTTGGCCGCGCAAAGTCGGCGTTGCCCCAGCGTCGACAGAACGCTTCGGACATGGCGGCGTGCGCGGTCTGGTTGATGCAGAGCAGGCGCCCATCGCCCAGCGGTCGGACGATCACGGCTCCTCGCCCGCCATGCGGTAGACAAAGGCGCCGACACCCAACACGACGCCGATCATGAGGCTCAAGAACGCCTGAAACCAGCCCAGACGCAGCATCCGCCCGACGGCAAAGTGGCTGATGCCCAGCCCGGCCGCGCCGGCAAGCACCTCCGGCGGCAGCGGCGCCTCGGCGCCGGGCGTGAAGTGCACCGCCTTCTGCATCTTGTCGAGCTG
>CZCA01000334.1_pt1 | contig 39959 bp, 32 predicted proteins | sample 591981 | NCBI WGS metagenome assembly CZCA01 (sample SAMEA3556810, study PRJEB10932) | anaerobic digester metagenome | reverse complement strand
CTAACCCATAAAACCAAACGCCCTGTTACACGTCAGTGAAACAGGGCGTTTGTGCGTGTGCGGAACCAAGCTGCGAAGGGCGCCAAACGGACGCAACTTCTTCCTTCTCTAGCTTGGGGTGTGCTTCTTGAGTCGGTACGTTAATTGAGGGCGCGTAATGCCGAGAAGTCGTGCGGCGGCGGCGAGATTGCCGTCGGCACGTTCAACTGCACGCTGAAGCAGCGATTGCTCGAAAGACTCCAGGTCAACACCGCTATCCAGCACGGCCTTCGGAAGGTCGAGGCTGCCCGGCAATGCCTGCGCTTCAAGACCGCCCGCAGCGTTCAGTTGATGCTGGGGACCTGCGGTGGGAGCGCTGCCCAGGAAGAGGTGCTCCACCTCGATCAGACCATTCGTCGGCGCGAGGATCACCCCGCGCTCGAGCACGTTTTCCAGTTCGCGCACATTGCCTGGCCAGCTATGGCCCTTCAGCGCCAGCATGGCTTTATCGCTAATGCCTGCCAGGCGTTTCTCATGCAGTGTTTCGAAGCGGCGAATCATGACGTCGACCAGGGGCGCGATGTCGCAAACGCGCTCACGCAGCGGCGGAATCGTCACTGGATAAACGTTGAGGCGATAGTAGAGGTCCCGGCGGAAGGTGCCCGCCGCGACGGCCTTTGGCAAGTCTACGTTCGTTGCCGCCACCAAGCGCACGTTTACCCTGCGGGTACGCTCGTCACCCAGGCGCTCGATTTCGCCTTCCTGAAGGACGCGTAATAGCTTTGCTTGCGCAGGGAGCGGGAGTTCCCCCACCTCATCGAGAAAGAGCGTTCCGCCGTCAGCGCGTTCGAACTTGCCTGCTCGGGAGGTATGCGCACCGGTGAAGGCGCCGCGCTCGACGCCGAAGAGCTCCGATTCGATCAAGTCGTCGGGAAGAGCTGCGCAGTTGACGGCGATGAATGGGGCAGCCTTGCGGGCGCTCATCTCGTGCAGCGTACGGGCGAAACGTTCCTTGCCGACACCGGTCTCGCCGAGCAAGAGAACGGAAACGTTGGTGGAGGCAGCCCGCGCGACCAAGTCATAGGCGTGCCGAAAACCGACAGAATTGCCGATGAGGTCCGACGTGCGCCCACGATGTGTGATCGTGTGACGCATGGCCTCGATCTCTTCGCGCAACTCCAGCAGACGACCGACGATGTGATCCGCTTCGAAGTAAGGGCGCAGCGCGTCTGCGTCGGGCCATTCCTCCACGGGCTTGCCGACGATCCGGCAGTGATCCAAGCCCATCGCCGCGCACTCCGTTTCGCGGAAGAGTATGAACCGGCCCATGAATGCACTGGTGTAGCCTGACGCATAGCCAATCATCATCCAGCATACTGGGTGGTCGACTGCGCCGAAGGCTTGCACATGCGCTTCGGCCTCCCAGGCGTGGTGCCACAGAAATTCCCCGTAGAAGCGACTGCTGTCAGGGTCAATCTCGAGACGGACCGGCTCTACCCGTGCGCAGCCCTCAAGCATGTGAAGTTGTGGGCCAACCACGAATGCATCGGCGAGACGGTCAAGGCTTCGTGTGCGTCGCGCAAGTTCAGCATCGCGCATCCCCGAGGCGAAACCCATGCGGGTGAGAATCCTGCGAGCCTGTTCCGCGCCCACTGAACAGATCAACTCCTTGCGCAATTCGGATAAGGCGCCCGCGTGCATCAACAGCATGCGATGCTCGCCGAGCCAGATCAGTCCATCCTCGGCGGCGAATCTCAGCAGTCCGCGCAGATCATCGCTCTCTGGGTAGTGGATGGCGTCCAAGCACTCCTCCTCGTGGTAGCTGTCGCCCCTTCGGTCGCGGGGTCTGGGTATCCGTCAGCGCGGTTTGTTGAGTCCTTTTGTGTCCAGCTTAGGCGACTCAAGTTGCCGCGCCGTTGGAAACAGCGAACTTCACGATCATAAGCAAAATCTCGAGAAAAAGAAATCCGGCTAATGGCGCAGGCTCGGGGTTAGCGAGCTTGCTCCGTGGTTTGGTTGCCGCGGGGCCGAGAACGCTCGGCCTGACGCCCATCAGTGCTTGCTCCATCGCCCTTGTGCTCAGCGATGTATGGGGCGGCCCCGGTCTTTGCTGCGAAGCAATAAAGCAAAGTGATCAAATGATCAACGAAAGAGTCGCCTTGGGCAATTGATGAAGCGATAAGCGTAACAAATGGGAAGGGAATCTCGAGACGCAGAGGAAATGTCCCGAAATGGCGGCGATTCACGAAATTGGCACGGAAATTGTTAGTAGTGTTCGCGCAGCAAGTCCGACTCAATGAAAAGGAAGGAGACAGAGGCATGACCGACCAACAGCCGGCGATCGACCTCAATCGCAAGTTCGTGCGCTTGATCGAGCGTCGCCCCGATGGCTTCGTGGAGTTCGAGTTCGCGATCGGCGACCCTGAACTGTTCGCTGAGATGCTGCTTCCGGCGGATGCGTACGAGGCCTTCTGCACCACCAATGAAGTGATTCAACTCGGACCGCGCGACGAATCCGCGGAGTCGGAAGGTTCCGAATGGAACTGGAGTCTGCATCAGGCAACCCATCAGCGATTCCGTTGAGTCGCTGTTAAATCAACAGGAGGAGAGTTCATGCAAATCGATTTGCGCACGGTGTCCATCAAGCCTCTGCGGCACACCTTCGACAACATCGCCCGTCGTATCGGCGCGGACAAGCCGGCTTCGCGGTACCAGGAAGGCACGCTCGACATGCAGCAGACGGCGAACTTCCACTACCGTCCGACCTGGGATCCCGAGCACGAGATTTACGATGCGTCCCGGACGGCAATCAAGATGGCGGACTGGTATGCGTTCAAGGATCCGCGTCAGTTCTACTACGGCGCCTACACGCTGGCGCGCGCGAAACAGCAGGACACGGCCGAGGCCAACTTCGACTTCGTCGAGAATCGCGGTCTTGCGTCGACGCTGCCCGAGTCGCTGCGTGACACCGTTCTGAAGCTGCTCCTGCCGCTGCGCCACGTGGCCTGGGGCTCGAACATGAATAACGCCAGCGTCTGTGCCTACAGCTACGGCACGGGCTTCTCGCAGCCCCACATCTACCAGGCGATGGATCAGCTTGGCATTGCCCAGTACATCACCCGCGTGGGCTTGCTGCTCGGCGACGTCGAGTCGCTGGATGAGGCCAAGCGCGCGTGGACGGAAGACGACACCTGGCAGGGGCTGCGCCGCTATGTCGAGGACTCTTTTGTCATCAAGGACCCCGTCGAACTTTTCGTGGTGCAGAACGTGGTTCTCGACGGTCTGATGTATCCGCTCGTGTACGACACCATCATCGACGACGTCCTGTCTTCGCAGGGTGGTACCCCGGTGGCGATGCTTACGCAGTTCATGACTGACTGGTACGCCGAAACGAAGAAATGGGTGGACGCGACGGTGAAGATCGCGGCGGCCGAGTCGCCCGAAAACAAGCAGATCCTGTCCCAGTGGCTGACCGCCTGGCGTGATCGCGCTGCGGCGGCGCTGCTTCCTGTTGCCCGTATTGCTTTGGGCGAGCGCACCGATGCCGTGATGGCCGATGTCGTCCAGCAGTTCAACGCGCGCATGGCCAAGGCCGGCGTTGCAATCTGAGCGGAGTTTCCATGTCGACCGTATTTCTAGCGCTGCAAACCAACGAAGACACTCGCCCCATCATCGAGGCGATCCTGCAGGACAACCCCTCGGCGGTCGTGGATGAGCAGCCCGCGATGGTGAAGATCAACGCCGACGGCCGCCTCGTCGTGCGCCGTGAGACGATCGAGGAGCTCATTGGCCGCGACTACGATCTGCAGGAGTTGCAGGTCAACATGATCACCATGTCGGGCAACCTCGATCAGACCGACGACGAAATCACCCTGTTCTGGAAATCCTGAGCCCCCGAGGAGACACGAAAATGGACATGCAAGTTGCGAAGAAGAAGCTCGGCCTGAAAGAGCGCTATGCCGTGATGACGCGCGGTCTGGACTGGACCCCGTCGTACCAGAAGATGGAAGACATCTACCCGTGCATCGCCTACGAGGGGATCAAGATCCACGACTGGGACAAGTGGGAGGACCCGTTCCGCCTGACCATGGATGCCTACTGGAAGTACCAGGCCGAGAAGGAGCGCAAGCTTTACGCGATCATCGACGCCTTCAACCAGAACAACGGCCACCTCAACGTCACCGACGCGCGCTACATCAACACCGTCAAGCTCTTCATCAGCGGCATCAGCCCGCTCGAGTACGTTGCCCACCGTGGCTTCGCCCATGCCGGTCGTGCCTTCCCCGGCCCGGGGCCGCGCGTCGCCTGCCTGATGCAGTCGCTCGACGAGATCCGTCACGCCCAGACCCAGGTGCACTCGATCTCGAACTACAACAAGTACTACAACGGCATGCACGACTTCCATCACATGCATGACCGCGTGTGGTTCCTGTCGGTGCCGAAGTCCTTCTTCGACGACGCCATCACTGCTGGCCCGTTCGAGTTCATGGTCTCGATCGGCTTCTCGTTCGAGTACGTGCTCACCAACCTGCTGTTCGTGCCCTTCGTCTCGGGCGCGGCCTACAACGGCGACATGGGCACGATGACCTTCGGCTTCTCGGCCCAGTCCGACGAAGCACGCCACATGACGCTGGGCCTGGAGGTAATCAAGTTCATCCTCGAGCAGGACCCGGCCAACGTGCCCATCGTTCAGCGCTGGATCGACAAGTGGACCTGGCGCGGCTACCGCGTGCTGACCCTGGTCGCGATGATGATGGACTATATGCTGCCCAAGCGCACGATGAGCTGGAAGGAAGCCTGGGAGGTGTACTTCGAGGAGAACGGCGGTGCGCTGTTCAAGGACCTCGCCCGCTACGGCATCACCATGCCCAAGTGCGCCGAGCAGATCGCGCTCGAGAAGGACCATCTGTCGCACCAGGCGTGGAGCACCTTCTATAACTACGCCGCCGCCGCCAACTTCCACACCTGGATGCCGGACGAGGACGAGATGGCCTGGCTGTCGAGCAAGTACCCGGAGAGCTTCGATAAGCAATACCGTCCGCGCTACGAGTTCTGGCGCGAGCAGGCGGCCAAGGGCAACCGGTTCTACAACAAGACGCTGCCCATGCTGTGCCAGACCTGCCAGATCCCGCTGGTGTTCACCGAGCCGGGCGATCCGACCAAGATCTGCTACCGCGAGGTCGACTACAAGGCCGAGAAGTACCACTTCTGCTCGGATCACTGTAAGGAGATCTTCGAGCACGAGCCGGAGAAGTACGTCCAGGCCTGGCTGCCGGTGCATCAGATCTATCAGGGCAACTGCTTCCCTGAGGGGACCGACCCGACCGCCGAAGGCTTCGACCCGCTCGCCGCCGTGCTGAAGTACTACAACTTCGAGAACGGTCGCGACAACCTTGACTTCGACATCTCGGAGGACAAGAAGAACTTCGACGAGTGGCGCGGGCAGGCAACCAAGAACATCTGACCGCGACCGGCTGCGGGCGCCACGGCGCCCGCAGCGACCAAGCGCTAGCAAGGAGACAAGACATGGCTGTTGCCGCAATCTCGAAATATGAATTCGCCCCTGCCGACTCGCAGGACAAGTTCCACGGCGCCCAACTGCTCTACATCGGCTGGGAAGACCACCTGCTGTTCTGCTCCCCGTTCTGCTTTCCATTCCCGCCGACAATGCGTTTCGGCGACGTGGTGGCTGGACCGATGCAGGCCGCCTTCGGCTATCACCCCGATTTTGCCCAGATCGACTGGGCAAAAGTCGAGTGGTTGAAGTCGGGCAAGCCGGTTGCGCTCGACTTCGACAAGTCACTGGCCGAGAACGGGCTCAAGCACAAGGACGTAATCCGTTTCCGCACCCCTGGCCTGAACGGCATCAACGGCACCTGCAACTGATTGAGCGAACCGCGGCGCACGACATTCGCGCGCCGCGTCCTCGCCCACCCCAACCGAGACACGGAAACCAACGATGAGCTACGAGCTGACCATTGAACCCATCGGCCAGACCATCGAGGTCGAAGACGACCAGACCATCCTCGACGCTGCGCTTCGCGCCGGCATCTGGCTGCCGCACGCCTGCTGCCACGGCCTGTGCGCAACCTGCAAGGTGCAGGTCATTGACGGCGAGGTCGATCACGGTGAGGCCTCGACTTTTGCGCTGATGGATTTCGAGCGCGACGAAGGCAAGACCCTCGCCTGTTGTGCGCGCCTGGAGAGCGACGTCACCATCGAGGCCGAGATCGAGGAAGATCCCGACGCCGAGTCCATTCCGGTGCGCGACTTCCCCGGCACGGTGACCCGCATCGAGAACCTGACCCCGACCATCAAGGGCGTCTTCATCGAGACCGACGAGCCGATGCACTTCCAGGCCGGCCAGTACGTCAATTTCTTCCTCGAGGGCGGCGAATACAGCCGTGCGTTCTCGCTCGCCAATCCGCCGTCGACCGGGCGCGAGGTCGAGCTCAACATCCGCATCGTGCCGGGTGGCCGGGGTACGACCTGGGTGCACGAGAAGCTCAAGGTCGGCGACCGTGTGCGCCTGTCGGGCCCCTATGGGCGCTTCTTCGTGCGCAAGTCGGCGCCCGAGTCGCTCCTTTTCATGGCGGGTGGTTCAGGCCTGTCCAGCCCGCGCTCGATGATCCTCGATCTGCTCGAGGCCGGCGATACGCGACCGATGACCCTCGTGTATGGTCAGCGCACACGCGCAGAGCTCTATTACCACGATGAGTTCCTGGCCCTGGCCGCCAAGCATCCCAACTTCAGCTATGTCCCTGCGCTGTCGGATGAGCCGGCAGATTCGGACTGGAGCGGATTCCGCGGCTTTGTGCACGACGCAGCCAAGGCTCACTTTGACAACGATTTCCGCGGTCACAAGGCCTATCTGTGCGGACCGCCGTTGATGATCGACGCCTGCATCACTGCGTTGATGCAGGGACGGCTTTTCGAGCGTGACATCTACATGGAAAAGTTCTTCTCGGCGGCTGATGTCCAGCAGGTCCGGAGTCCGCTCTTCAAGAAAATTTGATTTTTATCAACAAATATCGAGATTTCGATCTGGGGGCGGGCAGTCTCGATAGAATTTGAGCGCTTCACGCATTCCCACTTTCAACCTACCCGAACCGGAACATACCGGCCGGGTTCTGCAGGAGGAGCATCACATGGCAATGACTGGCGTACTGCGTCCGGGACACATTTCGCTGCGCGTTCTGGACCTCGAAGAGGGAATCCATTTTTACAAGGACGTGCTTGGCCTGGTCGAGACGGGTCGCGATGCTCAAGGCCGGGTCTATTTCAAGGCCTGGGACGAGCGTGAGCATAACAGCGTGCTGATCCGCCAGGCCGACACCGCGGGCGTCGACTTCTTCGCCTTCAAGGTGGCCGACAAGGCCACGCTCGAGAAGCTCGATGGCGACCTCAAGGCCTTCGGTCTGAAGACCGAGCGCATTCCTGCCGGTGAGATGCTCGAGACGGGCGAGCGCGTGCGATTCGAGATCCCCTCGGGCCATCTGATCGAGCTCTATGCCGAGAAGACCGACGTCGGCAACGGGCAATCGTATGTGAACCCGGATCCGTGGGTCCCCGACGCCGAGCGCGGCATCGCGCCCACGCGCATGGACCACTGCCTGCTGTATGGCCCGGACATCGAGAAGGTGCAGGAGATTTTCGAAAAGGTGCTCGGCTTCTACCTCGTCGAGCACGTGGTCATGGAAGACGGCAAGACTGACCTGGCGATCTGGCTGTCGTGCTCGACCAAGGCCCACGACATCGCCTTCGTGCGTCACCCTGAGCCGGGCAAGCTGCACCATATCTCGTTCAAGCTCGACAGCTGGGAGAAGGTGCTGCGCGCGGCCGACATCATGTCGATGAATCGCATTTCGATCGACATCGGCCCAACCCGCCATGGCATCACCCGCGGTACGACGATCTACGCCTTCGACCCGTCCGGCAACCGCTTCGAGACGTTCTGTGGCGGGTATGACACCTATCCTGACTACAAGTCGGTGAAGTGGACCTGGGACGAGGTCGGCGCCGGGATCTTCTACCACGATCGCAAGCTGAACGAGCGCTTCCTGACGGTTGTCTCCTGAGCAACTCGGCTCGTGCCTGCCCCCTTCCGGATCGGGGGGAGGGCGGCAGGCGCGGGTTGCTGCAGTTTTGCGGGATGTCAGCGTTTGCTACGCGTGGAGAAAAAGTCTGCCGGCATGTGCCGGACGGATTCGAGTGTGCGCAGGATGTGCTCGGTCAGGATCGCTGTGGCGCGACTCGTGTCCCGGGCAAGCGTCGCGTTGAAGAGCGCGAGGTGCTCTGCATGGACATCGCGGGGCACCGGCTTGCGGAAAAGGCTGATGCGCCGGTAGCGCTCGGATTGTTGGTACAGGATGTTCTGAAAGTGGCGGATCCAGCGTGAGGGGCTGGCGGAGATCAGCGCATCGTGAAAACTGCGATTGCGCTTTTCCCAGTCATCGCTGGCGGCTTGCGCGTAGTCCTCGCTGTCGCCGAGCTTTTGCTCGGCACGGGACAAGCGGTGAAAGGCCGCCACCACACTGGCTTCCCAGTCCTCGCCCCCGAGTGCAATCGACTGCCGAAGCGCTTCGGTTTCAAGCAGGATCCGGGTCCGGGTGATGTCCTCGAAATCCTGAAGTGAAATTGGCGCAACGCGAAAGCCACGCTGGCCCTGTGCGACGACCAGCGCATCGGTCACCAGTAACAGGAGCGCTTCGCGTAAGGTTCCGGCGCCGACATCGTACTGGTCCTTGAGATGCTCGACCCGCAGCTTTTCGCCAGGCGGATGAACGCCCTCTATGATGTCTCGCCGCAGACGCTGGTACGCACCCTCTACGAGCGTCCGAGGTTCGACGGCTTCGGGGGGCTGGGTGAGGGCGACTTCGCTCATGATGGCGTTCGGATCAGTCGGACTATGATGCGAAATTCTAGCTGAGCGACGGAAAAATCGCTCGATCTAAAAATCTCGAGAAAAAAGATTGACGTCGATAAACCGCTGGATTAACTTCGTGGTCTCGCCGTTAGCGGCGCCGTATTACAGGAGTTCGTGACATGAAAGTTGCTGTTCCTCAGGCAACCGTCAGCTGGGAAGCTGCCCACGCTGCGGTCGAGGCCGCTGTCCGGGAAGCTGAGTCGCTGGGCGTACGGATCAACGTCGCGGTGGCGGACGCGGGCGGCAACCTGATCGCCTTCCTGCGCATGCCTGGCGCGTTTCCGCAGTCTATCTCGATCGCAATCGACAAGGCCTATACGGCGGGTGGTTTCGGCTTCCCGACGGGCAAGTGGATGGACGTTTGCGCCAACAACGAAGGCATGAAGCTGGGCTTCTCCGCCCAGCCGCGATTGATCGTGTTTGGTGGCGGTCTCCCGATTCGCGTCGGCGGCGAGCTGATCGGTGGCATCGGCGTATCGGGTGCCTCGGAAGAACAGGACGGCATCTGCGCGCAGGCGGGTCTGCGCGCGATCGGTGCGGACCCAGTCGAGAACTGATTCCCTGGCGCCCGGATGCCGGGCGTCTGTCGATTGCAGTCGTGCGGCGGTCCGTCTCCCTCCCTCTCCCCGGATCGCCGCGCGGCCTGCATTCCCTGGAAAGATTCAACCCCAAAGGAAGGAAGGCATGAACAAGATCAAGTGCGCTCTGATCGGCCCCGGCAACATCGGCACCGACCTGTTGTACAAGTTGAAGCGTAGCCCGGTGCTCGAGCCGGTGTGGATGGTCGGCATCGACGCCACCTCCGAAGGCCTGGCGCGCGCCCGCGAACTCGGCCTCAAGACCACCGCTGACGGTGTCGACGGCCTGCTGCCGCACGTCAAGGCCGACGGCGTGCAGATCGCCTTCGACGCCACCTCGGCCTACGTCCATGCCGAGAACAGCCGCAAGCTCAACGAACTCGGCGTGCTGATGATCGACCTCACACCCGCGGCAATCGGCCCGTTCTGCGTGCCGCCGGTCAACCTCGTCGAGCACGTCGGCAAGGGCGAGATGAACGTCAACATGGTCACCTGCGGCGGCCAGGCCACGATCCCGATGGTCGCGGCGGTCTCGCGCGTGCAGCCGGTGGCCTACGGCGAGATCGTCGCCACCGTCTCGAGCAAGTCCGCCGGTCCCGGCACGCGCAAGAACATCGACGAATTCACCCGCACCACCGCCGGCGCGGTCGAGAAGGTCGGCGGCGCAAAGAAAGGCAAGGCCATCATCATCCTCAACCCGGCCGAGCCGCCGCTGATCATGCGCGACACGGTGCATTGCCTGACCGAGACCGCGCCCGACCAGGCCGCGATCACCGCCTCGATCCACGCCATGATCAAGGAAGTACAGAAGTACGTGCCCGGCTACCGCCTGGTCAATGGCCCGGTGTTCGACGGCAACCGCGTGTCCGTCTTCCTGGAGGTCGAAGGTCTGGGCGACTACCTGCCCAAGTACGCCGGCAACCTCGACATCATGACCGCGGCCGGCGCGCGCACCGCCGAGATGTTCGCCGAGGAGATCCTCGCCGGGCGCCTGAAACTCGAATCCAACCGTGCCACGATGGTGGCCTGAGCGGCGACCGAACGAAGGAGATGAACATGGAACTTCGCGGCAAGAAGATCACCGTCCACGACATGACCCTGCGTGACGGCATGCACCCCAAGCGCCATCTGATGACGCTCGAGCAGATGAAGACCATCGCCACCGGCCTGGACGAGGCGGGCGTGCCGCTGATCGAGGTCACCCACGGCGACGGCCTGGGCGGCGCTTCGGTGAACTACGGCTTCCCGGCGCACAGCGACGAGGAATACCTCGGCGCGGTGATCCCGCTGATGAAGCAGGCCAAGGTCTCGGCGCTGCTGCTGCCGGGCATCGGCACCGTCGACCACCTGAAGATGGCCCACGAGATCGGTGTGTCCACGATCCGCGTGGCCACCCACTGCACCGAGGCCGACGTCTCCGAGCAGCATATCGGCATGGCCAGGAAGCTCGGCATGGACACCGTCGGCTTCCTGATGATGGCGCACATGAACAGCCCGGAAGGACTGGTCACGCAAGCCAAGCTGATGGAGAGCTACGGCGCCAACTGCATCTACGTCACCGACTCCGCCGGTCATCTGCTGCCCGACACCGTCAAGGCCCGCCTGGCCGCGGTGCGCGACGCACTCAAGCCGGAAACGGAACTCGGCTTCCACGGCCACCACAACCTCGCGATGGGCGTGGCCAACAGCCTCGCCGCGCTCGAAGTCGGCGCCACCCGCATCGACGCCGCCGCGGCCGGCCTGGGCGCCGGTGCCGGCAACACCCCGCTGGAAGTCTTCATCGCGGTGTGCGACCTGATGGGCATCGAGACCGGCGTGGATGTGTTCAGGATCCAGGACGTGGCCGAAGACCTCGTCGTGCCGATCATGGACTTCCCGATCCGCGTCGATCGCGACGCGCTCACGCTCGGCTACGCCGGCGTGTATGGCTCCTTCCTGCTGTTTGCCAAGCGCGCCGAGAAGAAGTACGGCGTGCCCGCGCGCGAGATCCTGGTCGAGATGGGCCGCCGCGGCATGGTCGGCGGTCAGGAAGACATGATCGAGGACACGGCGCTCAACCTCGCGAAGGCGAGGGGCCTCGCCGCCTGAGACTGACTGATGCCCCCGTTGGCCGACGCCGCGGGGGCGTTTTGCATTCGGACTGAATGAAGCACAGCGGCGTTCTGCGACCGGGCAGAGCGCCATCTTTTCGAAGACTGGGAGGGACGAAAGATGCCTTTGGCTGAAATCACCATGATGGAAGGCCGTACCGAAGACCAGAAACGCGCCGTGATCGAGAAGGTCACCCAGGCCCTGGTCGAGGCCGTCGGTGCGCCGATCCAGACCGTCCGCGTCGTCATCCGCGAAGTGCCGAAGACGAACTGGGGTATCGGGGGCGTATCGGCAAAGGACCTGGGGCGCTGAGGCACCTCCGGTCGCAAGTCACAGCAAGCGGCCCGGCAGAGGCCGCCAAGGACAGAACAGCAAACCGCAGCAAAACCACAATCATCGAGGAGGAGTCATGGCAGTGAAGTTCGGCAAACTGGCGAGCGCGGTGGCGCTTGCAACCCTGGCCATCGGTAGCGTCCAGGCGAAGGAAGGCGGCGACCAGTATCCAAATGGCGCGGAGACCTGGCTGGCGGGCGCGGTGCCGCCCCCGGGCAACTACTTCATCAACTACTTCGGCTACTACAGCGGCGACCTCGTCGATGGCAGCGGCAATAAGGTGCCCGGCGCGGGCGTGGATGCCTGGTTCAACGCCTTCCGCTTCGTGCAGACCACCGAGCACAAGATTCTCGGGGGCAACTGGGGCTGGCATGTGATCGTGCCGCTAGTGCATCAGGACGTAAATCTGACTGCTGGTGCGGAGTCGAAGTTCGGTCTTGGTGATGTCACCATCAATCCCTTTATTGTCTCCTGGCACAGCAAGAACTGGCACTGGGCCGTTGGGCTCGACATCAATCTGCCGGTCGGCGCTTACAAGACCGGCGAACCGCGTGAGAGCATTGGCACGAACTACTGGAGTGTGGAGCCCATCTTTACCTTCACGTACCTGGGCGACACCGGCTGGGAAGCTTCGGCAAAGTTCATGTACAACATCAAGGGGAAGAACAAGGATTACGTTGGACCGTTTTCGCCCACCGAGGGAACTTACGAGTCCGGTGACGATTTCCATATGGACTATCTCGTCGGCAAGCGCTTCGGCCCGTGGGGTGTCGGTCTGTCGGGTTACTACCTGAAGCAGACCACGAACGACAAGGTCAATGGCACAACGATCGGTGCCACGCCGTTCTGGTCCGAAGGCCGCAAGGGCGAGGTCTTCGCCATCGGCCCCACGGTCAGCTACACCACCAAGGGCGGTGTGCATTTCACTGGCCAGTGGAACCGCGAGACCAGCGCCGAGAACCGTTTTGAGGGCGACAAGTTCATCCTCAAGCTGATCATGCCGCTGTAAGGTCTGGCGTCGCGACGCTTCCTTTGCATGGCTGAAAGAACCCCGGTTCGTCCTTGCGGCGGCCGGGGTTTTCTGATTTTGCGGGGTGCCGTGACCGCGTCGGTATGCCTCCGTATAAGCGGAGCCATGGGGGACTTGGATTTAATTGATAAAAATCTCGAGATTTTTGAGTTAGAGTGCGGGTGTCCCTCTCGACGAATTGCTCGTCAGGTTATCGAACCGCCCGAACAGGAGAGTCATCGATATGAATGCACCGACCCAGTCCGCCTCAGCGAACAGCACCCCCGCCCGTGTCACCCGCATTGCCCGCCGCCGTGCCCGCCCCGGCCACGAGGCGGAATACGAAGTGATGCTGCGGGAGATGCTCGCGAAGATGCGCGCGTTCAAGGGCTTCCTCGGCGGCGATCTGATTCCGCCCGAGACGCCCGGCGAGGACTATCAGCTCGTGGTGCGCTTCGCTTCCGAGTCCGAGTTGCAGACCTGGGACATGAGCGACGCGCGCCTGGAACTGCTCGAACGCATGAAGGAAGTCGCCGAGGGCGAGCCTGAGTTTCGCAAGCTGAGCGGCCTCGAGGCCTGGTTCGAACCGGCCGTGGTGCCGGCCAGCATGCACCCGCCGCGCGCAAAGATGGCGGTCGTCACCTGGATGGGCATCTTCCCGGTGGTGTCCTTCTATCTGTGGCTGGTCTCGCTGTGGCCGGGCTTCGTGGAGTTGCCCTTCCTGCCGCGCACCGCGGTGTTCACCGCGCTGATCGTCGCCACCATGACCTGGGTGGTGATGCCGCGTCTAACGCGCCTGATGCGCGGCTGGCTCAACCCGGCGGCCAAGGGCTGACCGCGAGCACGCGACAGCGCGGCGTCCAAGCGGCTGGCTCCCGAGCATGGGCTAGGGGAGCCGCGTCCGCTGGCGCCCCGTGAGCCACCACCCTGGCGCGCAGCCCATCCTCATTCCGGCGCGCCGATACCGAAACTGAGCGCACCCACGCCCTCGATCAGCCCTTCGAGGCGATCACCCGGCTGCACCGGGCCGACGCCCTCGGGCGTTCCGGTGTAGATCAGGTCGCCGGGCTGCAGGTGGTAGTAGGTCGACAGGTCGGCGATGATCTCCGGGATGCCCCAGATCATGTCGCCGAGGTCGCCGCTCTGGCGCAGCTCGCCATTCACGCGCAGGCTGATCTCGCCGCTGCGCAGCACCTTTCCTTCGGCCGGGACGATTTCGCTCGCCACCGCGCCATGCTCCACGTTCTTGGCCACGTCCCAGGGATTACCCTTGGCCTTTGCGGCAGCCTGCAGGTCACGACGAGTCATGTCCAGGCCGCAGGCGTAGCCGAAGATCATGCGCTGGGCCTGCGCCTCGTCGACGCGAAAGCCGCCCTGGCCGAGCGCCACGATCAGTTCCATCTCGTGATGGTAGTCGGCGGTCTCCGGTGGGTAGGGGGCGACCGTGCCCGACTCGGCGAGCATCGCCGCGAACTTCGTGAAGTACACAGGGCGCATGCAGGCCTTGTCCACCGAGGTGCCCATCTCCCGCGCGTGGGCCTGATAGTTGCGGCCGACGAAGAACAGTCGGTTCACCGGAAAGCGCGCTTGCGTGCCGCGCACGGGCAGGGAGACGGGCGCAGGCGGCGCCCACAGGTAGCTGGTCTCTGACATGTCGGTTCTCGCAATCGGGGACGGCGGGAGTCTACAACGGCATGGGGGGCGATGGGGGTCGGCTATAATGTCGCGCTCGCCGTTGGGGCGATTGCGCCCCCCGTTCATGGCCCTTCGTTCCGCCCGCCCCGTTCGTTTTCCGACTCCGGTTTTTTCAAGAACATGACTTCGATCCTCAAGCTGCGTGGCGCTCCGGCGCTGTCCTCCTCCCGTCAGGAACGTCTCTCCCGCGCCGTCAGCGAGGTGCTGCCCAAGCTGGCCGGGCTCGCCGCCGAGCATTGGTATTTTGTCGAAGTCGCCGCGCCGCTGACGGCCGACGAGATTGCGCGCCTGGTCGACCTGCTCGATGCGCATCCGGCGAGCGAGGCCCTGCCGAACGGGGTGCTGCGCCTGGTGGTGCCGCGCCTTGGCACGATCTCGCCGTGGTCGTCCAAGGCCACCGACATCGCCCATCAGTGCGGCTTCGACAGGATCGTCCGCATCGAGCGCGGCATCGCCTACACGATCGACGCGCGTGGGGTGGAGGGCAATGCCGCGCTGGCGGCGCTGCTGCACGACCGCATGACTGAGTCGGTGCTCGACAGCGTGGATGCGGCCGAGGCGCTGTTCCATCACTACGAGCCGCAGCCGCTCACCACGGTCGACATCCTCGCCGGCGGTCGCGCCGCACTCGAGCGCGCCAACGGCGAACTGGGCCTCGCCCTGTCCGAGGACGAGATCGACTACCTGGTCGAGAATTTCAGCCGCATGGGCCGCAACCCGACCGACGTCGAGCTGATGATGTTCGCCCAGGCCAACTCCGAGCACTGCCGGCACAAGATCTTCAACGCCGACTGGGTGATCGACGCGCGGCCGATGGAGAAGTCGCTGTTCGGCATGATCAAGGACACCCACAAGGCGCACCCCGCAGGCACGGTGGTGGCCTACTCGGACAACGCCTCGGTGATCGAGGGCGCGCGCATCGCCCGCCTGTATCCGGACGCCGACGGCGCCTTCCGCTACCACGACGAGGACACCCACATCCTCGCCAAGGTCGAGACCCACAACCACCCGACTGCGATCTCGCCCTTCCCGGGCGCAGCCACCGGCGCCGGCGGCGAGATCCGCGACGAGGGGGCGACCGGGCGCGGTTCGCGTCCCAAGGCCGGACTGGCCGGTTTCACGGTGTCGAACCTCAACATCCCCGAGTTCGGCCAGCCCTGGGAGAAACCTTACGGCAAGCCCGAGCGCATCGCATCCGCGCTCGACATCATGATCGAGGGCCCGATCGGCGCCGCGGCCTTCAACAACGAATTCGGCCGTCCCAATCTCGCCGGCTACTTCCGCACCTTCGAGCAGGAAGTGCAGGGCGAGGTGCGTGGCTACCACAAGCCGATCATGATCGCCGGCGGCCTGGGCAGCATCCAGGCCCAGCAATCCGAGAAGCCCACCTTTCCGCCGGGTACGCTGCTGATCCAGCTCGGCGGCCCGGGCATGCTGATCGGCCTGGGCGGCGGCGCCGCCTCGTCGATGGCCACCGGCACCAACACCGCCGACCTCGACTTCGCCTCGGTACAGCGCGGCAACCCCGAGATCCAGCGCCGCTGCCAGGAAGTCATCGACGCCTGCTGGCAGCAGGGCGACAAGAACCCGATCATCGCCATCCACGACGTCGGCGCCGGCGGCCTGTCGAACGCGATGCCCGAGCTCGCCGACCACGCCGGCCTGGGTGCGCATTTCGAGCTGCGCGAGGTGCATATCGAGGAGCCGGGCATGAGCCCGCGCGAGATCTGGTCGAACGAGTCGCAGGAGCGCTACGTGCTCGCGATCGCGCCCGAGAGCCTGCCGATGTTCCAGGCCTTCTGCGAGCGCGAGCGCTGCCCGTTCGCGGTGCTCGGCACCGCTACCGCCGACGGCCACCTCACCGTGTCCGACCGCCACTTCGGCAACAAGCCGGTGGACATGGACATGAAGGTGCTGCTCGGCAAGCCGCCGAAGATGACGCGCAATGTGTCGCGGCGCGCCGTGCACCTGCCGCCCTTCGACACCACCGACCTCGAGCTCAAGGAAGCCGGGATGCGCGTGCTGCGCATGCCGGCGGTGGCGAGCAAGAGCTTCCTGATCACCATCGGCGACCGCTCCGTGGGCGGTCTGACCGCGCGCGACCAGTTCGTCGGCCCCTGGCAGGTGCCGGTGGCCGACGTCGCCGTCACCGCGATGAGCTTCCAGGGCTACCGCGGCGAAGCCTTCGCCATGGGCGAACGCACGCCGCTGGCCTGCGTCGACGCACCGGCCTCGGGCCGCATGGCGATCGGCGAGGCGATCACCAACATCGCCGCCGCCGACATCGCCAAGCTCGGCGACGTCAAGCTCTCCGCCAACTGGATGGCGGCGGCGGGTCATCGCGGCGAAGATGCCAAACTGTTCGACACCGTGCAGGCCGTATCCGAGTTCTGCATCAGCGCCGGCATGTCGATCCCGGTCGGCAAGGACTCGCTGTCGATGCGCACCGCCTGGCGCGATGGCGAAGAGGACAAGCAGGTGGTGGCGCCGTTGTCGCTGATCGCCACCGCCTTCGCCCCGGTGCAGGACATCCGCAGCACGCTCACCCCGCAGCTGCAGCTGCCCGAGGGCGTGGAGACCGAGCTGCTGTTGATCGACCTCGGCAACGGCAAGAACCGCCTCGGCGGCTCGGTGTTCGCCCAGGCCTACAACTCGGTCGGCGAGCACGCCCCCGACGTCGATCCGCTGCAGCTCAAGGCCTTCTTCGACACCATTCAGCAGCTGCGCCGCGACGGCCTCCTGCTGGCCTACCACGACCGCTCGGACGGCGGCCTGTTCGCCACGGTGTGCGAGATGGCCTTCGCCGCCCGGTGCGGCCTGTCGCTGATCCTCGACACCGTGTGCTACGACCCTTACATGATGGATGTCGATGGCCTGGAGAAGAAACCCGATACCCTCAAAGGTCGCTTCGCCGACCGCCTGTTCGCCGGCCTGTTCGCCGAGGAGCTGGGGGCGGTGATCCAGATCCGCCGTGAAGAGCGTGCGCGCGTCACCGAACAACTGCGCTCGGCGAAACTCGCCTACCACTTCATCGGCGAGCCCAACGACAAGGACGAGATCCGCCTGCGCCGCAACGCCAAGCTGGTGTTCTCCGCCAGCCGCGTCGAGCTGCTGCAGGCCTGGTCCGAAACCAGCTACCGCATCGCCAGGCTGCGTGACGACCCGGAGTGCGTGCAGCAGGAGTTCGATGCGCTCGCCGACGCCGGCAACCCCGGCCTGTCGGTGGCGCTGTCCTTCGACGTCAAGGAAGATGTGGCCGCGCCCTTCATCGCCAGCGGCGCGCGCCCCAAGGTCGTCGTACTCCGCGAGCAGGGCGTCAACTCCCAGTTCGAGATGGCGGCGGCCTTCGAGCGCGCCGGTTTCACCCCGGTCGATGTGCATATGTCCGACCTGCAGGCCGGCCGCATCGACCTCGCCGACTTCCACGGCCTGGCGGCCTGCGGTGGCTTCTCCTACGGCGACGTGCTCGGCGCGGGGCAGGGCTGGGCGAAGTCCATCCTGTTCAACACCCGCTTGCGCGACGAGTTCGAGGCCTTCTTCCGGCGCAGCGACACCTTCGCGCTCGGCGTGTGCAACGGCTGCCAGATGATGGCCCACCTGGCGCCGATCATCCCCGGCGCCGAGGCCTGGCCGACCTTCCACCGCAACCGCAGCGAGCAGTTCGAGGCCCGCTTCGTGATGGTCGAGGTCACCGACAGCCCGTCCATCCTGCTGCAGGGCATGGCCGGCAGCCGCATGCCGATCGTCGTCAGCCACGGCGAGGGCAGGGCGGTGTTCCGCAGCGAGGCGGACCGCGAGCGCGCCTTGCTCGCGCTGCGCTACATCGACAACCACGGCAACCCGGCGCAGGCCTACCCGGCCAACCCCAACGGATCGCCGGCGGGCGTGACGGGTTTCACCACTGCAGATGGGCGCTTCACGATTATGATGCCGCATCCGGAACGCACCGCCCGTACCCTTCAGATGTCATGGGCGCCGCAGTGGCTCGTCAAGGACAGCCCGGACGCCTCGCCCTGGCTGAGAATGTTCCGAAACGCCAGGGTGTGGCTCGGCTGAAGGCCGGTTGGGTGCGCCCGAATTGGGCAAGAAGTTGTCTGAAAATCACTGAAGAAAGCCTCGGGCCCGGCCGTTACCATTCGATGGCCGGGCAAGGCGCCTGAGGCATCGAATGGAGATCCAGTGTGAAGCAGACGATATCGACGCGCGAGCTCAAGCTCGGGATGTTCATCGTCGAGATCGATCGGCCCTGGACAGAGACGCCTTTCATGATGCAGGGCTTTCTGCTTCAGAACGTCGACCAGCTCAGGGCCCTGCAGCGTCTTTGCCGCGAGGTCGTGGTAGATCGCACCCGCTCCACCGGGGACCAGTTCAGCGCAAAGCTCATTGAGCGGGACGACCCCCTGCTCGGTCTGGGCAGCAGGCCCCGCCAGCACCCCGACGTTACCGAGTCCAGGGTCGAGGCGCAGCGTTTTCTCAAGGTTGCGCGCAGCTTCAAGGGCAAAATCCACACGCAACGCCTGGCGCATGTCCCGCGCATCCGCAGCGAGGATGGGCGCAGCCGGCTCGAGTCCGAACTGCAGTATTCGGCGCCGATCGTCGATGACGTCTATCGTGTGCTGCGCGAGACCCGCCTCGCCATCGACAACAACGGCGCGGTCGACGTTCAGCGCCTGGACGGACTCGTTGGCGAGATGGCGTCCGGCGTCCAGCGCAACCCCGATGCGCTGCTCTGGCTCACGCGCCTCAAGCGTACCGACCAGTACGCCTACGACCATGCGGTCAACGTCTCGGTGCATGCCATGGTCTTCGCGCGCTTCATCGGCCTGAGCGGCGCGGAGGTTCGCCAGCTGGGCATGGCGGGGCTGTTGCAGGACATCGGCAAGGTCCAGATCGATTACGAGGTGCTGAGCAAACCGGGGCCGCTCAGCGAGGCGGAGTTCGAGCACGTCAAGGCGCACGTCAGGAACACGGTGAACCTGCTCCGCGTGCACAAGGACTTCGATCCGGCCGTGCTGGCGATCATTGCCGCGCACCACGAGCGCTACGATGGCACCGGCTACCCGCGCGGACTGGCGGGCATGAGCATCCCGCTCGCTGCCGAGATGGCCGGGATCATCGACGCCTACTGCGCGATGACGCGCGAGCGTGTTTACCGCGGTGCGGTGTCCAGCCAGCGCGCCATGGAGACCCTCAACCAGCTGCGCGACTCGCAGTTCCGGGACACCCTGGTCGACCAGTTCCTGCAATGCATCGGGCTCTATCCGATCGGCACGCTGGTCGAACTCAACAGCGGCGAGGTGGGGGTCGTCATTCAGCAGAATCAGGTGCGCCGCCTGCAGCCCCGGGTTCTGGTGCTGCTTGCGCCCGACAAGACCATCGAGCGCTTTCCGCGCACCCTCGACCTGCTGATGCAGCCTGAGTTCGGTGAAGGTGAGACCTACCGCATCGTGCAGGCGCTGCCCCCGAACGCCTACGGCATCGATCCCAACGATTTCTACCTGGGCTGATCATGGACTCACTGACCCCCGCTGGCTTTTTTGGCGCGCTGACCGAGGTATCGACCCGTCTTGCCGACCTCAAGGCGGGAAGCGTCGGTGTCGGCGTGGTCTCACTCTATGCCCAGCCCGACGCCGCCCTGTACCGGCTTCCACTCGAGCACATGCGGCGTTTCGAGCGCGCGATGGAGCGCGAGATCCGAGCACGGTTGCGGGCGCAGGACTCGCTGTTCGCGATCGATGGCAAGGAGTGGCTGATCGTTCTGCCCAACCTGTCCAGCGCAGCGGTGCTGACGCTGGCGATGCTCAAGTTCGAGCAGGCTTTCAACGAGGCGCCGCTGGAGATCGACGGCATCATGCTGCACATGCGGGTCGTGTGTGGCGCCGCCATCTCGCCTGAGCACGGCAAGGACGCCTTTCACCTGCTGCAGTCGGCCCGTATCGCGGGTCTGGTCGCTGGCCGCGGCGACACCGGAAGCCAGATCTACAACCCCGCCATGGAACAGATCTCGCCCTCGCTCGCCTCGCTCGAGCGTGACCTGCGCGCAGCCTTTGCCGGCGGGCGAGAGCTTGAGCTGCATCTTCAGCCGAAGGTGCATGTGCCCAGCGGTGAATGCCGAAGCGCAGAGGCTTTGCTGCGCTGGCGCAACAGTGCGGGGCAATGGGTGCCGCCGCCGGTCGTTGTCAGCCTGATCGACCGCCTCGGGCTGCGCCACCGCTTCAATCGCTGGCTGTTCCAATGTGCGGCGCAGATCCTGCATGGTCTGCGCATGGAGGGGCTCGAGGTCGACGTCTCGATCAACATCTCGGCGACCGATCTCTACGACGTCGAGGTCCCCGAACTGATCGGCCAGGCGCTGGCCACCTGGAGCGTGGCACCAGAGCGGCTGTGCCTCGAGATCACCGAGACGAGCATGATTGACGATGGGCCAGGCGACAGCGTGTCCGCCGTGCTCGGCCGCTTGCGCGCGCTTGGTCTCAGTCTTTCGATCGACGATTTTGGCACCGGCTTCTCGGGCATGAGCCGGCTCAAGCGCCTGGCGGTGCAGGAGGTCAAGATCGACCGCAGCTTCGTGATCGACTTGCTCAGCTCGTCGCGCGATCGCGAGATCGCCGCGTCGATCATCGATCTGTCGCATCGGCTGGGCGTCGAGGTGACGGCGGAGGGTGTCGAGGACGAGCAGACGGCCGCATTGCTTGCCGAAATGGAGTGCGACTACATCCAGGGCTTCCTGTATTCGAAAGCCCTGCCGCTTGCGGACTTTGTCGCGTGGGTGCGGGCGCGGACCGGAGTCGGACTCGCCGCCGCGAATATGCTCGAAGGTTGATTCGGATCAAGTTACGGTGTGGGCGTTCGGGTAAGATTCGGCTCGTCATCGATTGCCCACGGCCTCTCACCATCCGTCATGCGCCGCTTTCGCCAACGTTTCTCAGCCTGGATCGCAATCGTCGCGATGATGGTGAGTGCGCTGGCACCGACGATCAGTCGTGCGATGGGGCCGGCTGAGGATGGGCGCCATTACATCGAGGTCTGTTCGGCCGCCGGTACGAACCGCATCGCGTTGAGCGCCGAGGAGGCCGTCTTCTACAGCGACCAGGCCATCCCCGCGGGCGCCGGCGAGGGCGGTGACGCCCCGATGCTGGACCACTGCCCATACTGCTCGGCGTCCTTCAACCCTGCGCTGCTCCCGCCTGCAGACACACTGCAGGTGTTCGCCATTATCGGCAGCCAGCCGGCACCGAAGCTGTTCTTCGTGTCACCGCGACCGCTCTTCGCGTGGTCGCCCGCGCATCCCCGTGCGCCACCGACGCGCGCGTGATCGCCGTCCCGGCTGAGCGCGCTCCGCGCTAGTCGCTGCACCCCCAGTCGTATCCCCTTTGCGAACCTGAGCCGGTCGCCCTTTCAGGACGACCGTCCCAAGCCGCCTTGCCTTGTCCGAGTCCGGCCGCCGGCCTGGCCCGGCGCGGCTGCGCGGCCATCCGGTCGCGTCGCGACCCTGTTGATCTGGAGAAAACTGCCATGAACCGATTCGCACTCGCCGCCCTTGTCGGCCTTCTCAGCTTCCCGGCCCTGGCCGAGGTCACCGTCGCCGAGCCCTGGGTCCGCGCGACGGTCCCCGCGCAAAAGGCCACCGGCGCCTTCATGCACCTGAAATCCGATACCGACGCCCGCCTGGTGTCCGCCTCCTCGCCGGTGGCCGGCGTGGTCGAGATCCACGAGATGCTCATGGAAAAGGACGTCATGAAGATGAACCGCATCGAAGGCCTCGATCTGCCTGCCGGTCAGTCGGTGGAGCTCAAGCCTGGCGGCTATCACGTCATGCTGATGGATCTCCAGGCCCAGGTGAGGGAGGGCGACGCCGTGCCGCTGACGCTGGTGGTCGAGAACAAGGACGGCAGCCGGCAGACGCTTGAAGTGACTGCGCCTGCGCGGGCACTTAATGCGCCGATGAAAATGGAGCACGGCAAGCACTGAGACTCTTGACCCCGCGCGGCGTCCGTGGGTCCAGAGGTGGGGCGCACACGGGACTGCGGGGGCGGCACTTTCATTTCTGCCTGCATCAGCCGATCGCGCATGCGTGACCGGTAGGGGGGCTCATGCCTGGGTTCTGGCGGTTTAAGGCCCCCCAATGCGCTACACGAATCTTCGAGAACATCAACATGCAAAAGAACTTTCAACGACTGCCACTTGCGCTCGCCGTGGCCATGGCATTCCCGATGCTCGCCCTCGCTCAAGAGACCACTCTGGGGCGGGTGGTGGTCACAGGCTCGGCCACTGCAGCGACCCCGACTGAGGTCGAGCCTGGAACCGTCCAGACGCGGCCCGCCACGAGCGACACCGCTTCGCTCTTGCGTGACGTGCCTGGCGTAAGCACTTACGGCGCCGGGGGGATGTCGAGCTTGCCGGTCATTCGTGGTCTCGCAGACGATCGAATTCGCGTCAAGGTCGATGGGATGGACCTCATCGCCACTTGCCCCAACCACATGAACCCGGCGCTCTCCTACCTCGATCCGGCCAACGTTGGCCTGCTGGAGGTCTATCCGGGGGTCTCGCCGGTGAGTGTGGGCGGCGACAGCATCGCTGGCACCATCGTTGCAGAGAGCAAGGCTCCCGTTTTTGCCGCGCCCGGGCAGGGCGTCCTGAAATCCGGTGAAGTCAGCGCCTTCTACCGCAGTAACGGCGACGCCGTGGGCGGCAGCCTCGCGGCAACGCTCGCCACTGAGTCGTTCAGCGTCAGCTACACGGGCTCGATCGCCGAAAGCGACAACTACGACGCGGCGAAGAGCTTCAAGACGAGCGCTGAAACCGGCCGGATTGGGCACGAGCTGCCGCTGGACGAGGTCGGTTCGAGTGCTTACAAGAGCCGCAACCACGATCTGGGTTTCGCCTTCAAGGGCGGTGATCACCTGGTCGAGGCCAAAGTCGGCTTCCAGGATCTGCCCTATCAGCTCTATCCCAACCAGCGAATGGACATGCTCGACAACGAGCAGCTACGCCTGAACCTGCGCTACACCGGGGCCTTCGACTGGGGGGCGCTGGAGATGCGGGCCTATCGCGAGAAGGTCGATCACTTCATGGACTTCGGTGCGGACAAGCGCTTCATCTACACGAAGATCGGGCAGCCCCCTCTTGCCGAATGCACCCAGGCTCAGCAGGACGCTGGCATCTGCGCGGCAGGCATGCCGATGTATTCGGAAAGCACGAACACCGGCTTTGCCTTGAAGGCGGACGTGAGTCTGTCGGAGACCGATCTGCTCCGGCTGGGAACCGAGGTACAGCGCTACACGCTGGACGACTGGTGGCCGCCTTCGGGTCTCGGCATGTCGCCGGAGACCTTCTGGAACGTCCGGGACGGCGAACGGAACCGGGCGGGGATCTTCGCCGAATGGGAGAAGCAGGTGTCGTCGCAATGGACGACGCTCGCGGGTATTCGCTACGAGCGAGTGACGACGGATGCGGGTGATGCGCAGGGCTATGACCCGACGACCGACACCAAGCACATGAACTCGATGCAGAAGTCCGAGGCGGCCGCGTTCAACGCTCTCGACCATAAGCGCACCGACGACAACGTGGACCTGAGCGTACTGGCGCGCTACACCCACGACGCGAACCTCGATATCGAATTCGGCCTCGCCCGCAAGGTGCGTTCGCCCAACCTCTACGAGCGCTACACCTGGTCGTCCTGGTCGATGGCGGCCTTGATGAACAACTTCGTCGGCGACGGCAACGGCTATGTTGGCAACGTGGGCCTGAAGCCGGAGAAGGCGCATACCGTCTCGGCGACCTTCGACTGGCATGCGGCGGACCGGGTCTGGGAGTTCAAGGCCACGCCCTACCTCAGCTACGTTTCGGACTACATCGACGCGATTGCGGCGCCATCGCGCGTCTATACGCCCGGCACCTTCAACGTCCTGCAGTTCGAGAATCAATCTGCGCGCCTGTACGGAATCGAGCTATCGGGACGCATGCCGCTCGCGAGTACGGCGTTCGGTGAGTTCGGCATGCGTGGTCAGATCAACTATACGCGCGGCAAGAACCGTGACACCGGGGATGATCTCTACAACATCATGCCGCTCAACGTGAAGCTGGCGCTCACACAGAGGCTGGGTGGCTGGGACAACGCGGTCGAGTTCGAGGGCGTCAAGGCCAAGTCGAAGGTGTCGGATGTCCGGAACGAGATCCAGACCCCGGGCTATGCGTTGACGCACCTGCGCACGAGCTATTCCTGGAAGTCCCTGCGTATCGACTTCGGCGTCGAGAACCTGTTCGACAAGTTCTACTACCTGCCCTTGGGTGGGGTGTACCTCGGTCAGGGTACGACGATGCGCCTGCCCGCGAGTGGTGGCGCGCCCTACGGGGTTGCGGTGCCGGGTGCGGGCCGCTCGATCTACGCGGGCATCAATTACAAGTTCTGAGCCTTTGCGCGTACGACAAGAAGCCCGGGGCCGCGTTATTGCGGCGCCGGGCTTCTTGCGTCAGCTTGCTAGTGCTTACTTCTTGCGCATCGGCGGCAGGTCGGTGCAACTGCCGTGGGCGACTTCGGCGGCCATGCCCACCGTCTCGCCCAGGGTCGGGTGCGGGTGGATGGTCTTGCCGATGTCGACCGCATCCGCGCCCATCTCGATGGCCAGGCACACCTCACCGATCATGTCGCCGGCCGACGGCCCGACGATGGTGCCGCCGATCACGCGGTGGGTCTCGGCATCGAAGATCAGCTTGGTGAAGCCGTAGTCGGCGCCGTTGGCGATCGCGCGCCCGCTGGCGGCCCAGGGGAACTTGGCGGTGTCTATCTTCTTGCCCTCGGCCTTGGCCTGCGCCTCGGTGTAGCCGACCCAGGCCACTTCCGGATGCGTGTAGGCCACGCCAGGGATCACGGTGGCGTCGAACGCGGCTTTCTGCCCGGCTGCGACTTCGGCCGCGACGTGCGCCTCATGCACCGCCTTGTGGGCGAGCATGGGCTGGCCGACGATGTCGCCGATGGCGAAGATGTGCGGCACGTTGGTGCGCATCTGCGCATCGACCGGGATGAAGCCGCGCTCGCCGACGATCACGCCCGCCTTGTCGGCGCCGATCTTGTTGCCGTTGGGCGAACGGCCCGCCGATTGCAGGATCATGTCGTAGCGCACCGGCTCGGCAGGGGCCTTTTCACCCTCGAACTTCACCCACAGGCCGTCTTCCCTGGCCTCGACGGCCACGGTCTTGGTCTTGAGCATGATGTTGTCGAAGCGGTGTGCGTTCTGCTTCTCCCACACCTTCACCGCGTCGCGATCCGGCCCCTGCATCAGGCCGTCCATCATCTCGACCACGTCGATGCGCGCGCCGAGGGTCGAGTACACCGTTGCCATCTCGAGGCCGATGATGCCGCCGCCGATCACCAGCATCTTGCCCGGCACCTGGCGCAGCTCGAGCGCGCCGGTGGAATCGACGATGCGGGGGTCGCGCGGGATGAAGGGCAGGTGCACCGCGGCCGAACCGGCGGCGATGATGCACTGCTTGAACTTCACCACCTTCTTCGCGCCGGTCTTGTCCTGGCTGCTGCCGGTGGTCTCCTCGACTTCCAGATGATGCGGGTCGAGGAAGTGGCCGTAGCCGCGGATGATGTCGACCTTGCGCGCCTTGGCCATGCCGGCGAGACCGCCGGTGAGCTTGCCGATCACGCCGTCCTTGTGCTTCCTGAGCGCATCGACATCCACGGTCGGCTTGGCAAACACGATGCCGGCCGTGTCGACATGCTCGGCCTCCTCGATCACCGCGGCCACGTGCAGCAGCGCCTTGGACGGGATGCAGCCGACGTTCAGGCACACGCCGCCCAGGGTGGCGTAGCGCTCGATGATCGCGGTCTTGAGACCGAGGTCCGCGGCGCGGAACGCCGCCGAGTAGCCGCCGGGGCCGGCACCGAGCACGACCATGTCGTACTCGACATCGGCGCTGCCGCCATGCGCGGCCGCAGCAGGTGCAGCGACCGGCGCCGCGGCGGGTGCAGCAGCCGGAGCAGACGCAGCAGCGGCCGGGGCAGGGGCTGCGGCCGCTGCACCTGCGGCCTCGACCTTCAGCAGCACCGCGCCTTCGCCGACCTTGTCGCCGACCTTCACCAGTACTTCCTTGACCACGCCGGCGGCCGAGGACGGCACGTCCATCGTCGCCTTGTCGGATTCGAGCGTGCAGATCGCGTCATCGACCTTGATGCTGTCGCCGACCTTCACGAACAGCTCGATCACCGGCACCGAATCGAAATCGCCGATGTCCGGAACCTTCACTTCAACGAGACTCATGGCGATCTCCTTACAGCATCACGCGGCGGAAATCCGCCAGCAGTTGCGCGAGGTACACGTTGAAGCGGGTGGCCAGCGCGCCGTCGATCACGCGGTGGTCCGCCGTCAGCGACATCGGCAGCGTGAGGCGCGGCACGAACTGCTTGCCGTCCCACACCGGCTTCATCACCGACTTGTTCACCCCGAGGATGGCCACTTCGGGCGCATTGACGATGGGCGCGAAGTAGGTGCCGCCGATGCCGCCCAGCGAGCTGATCGTGAAGCAGGCGCCCGACATGTCGGCCGGGCCGAGCTTGCCGTCGCGCGCCTTCTTGGCCAGCGCGCCGGTCTCGGCGGCGATGTCGAACACGCTCTTCTTGTCGGCGTCCTTCACCACCGGCACGACCAGGCCGTTCGGGGTGTCGGCCGCGAAGGCGATGTTGAAGTACTTCTTGTAGACCAGATTGTCGCCGTCGAGGCTGGTGTTGAACTCCGGGAATTCCTGCAGCGCGCGCACCGAGGCCTTGATGATGAAGGCGAGCATGGTGAGTTTCTTGCCGGACTTCTCGTGTTCCTTGTTCATCGCCACCCGGAAGGCTTCCAGGTCGGTGATGTCGGCGTCCTCGTGGTAGGTCACCGCCGGGATCATCACCCAGTTGCGGGCGAGGTTCTGGCCGGAGATCTTCTTGATGCGGCTCAGCGGCTTGACCTCGATCTCGCCGAACTTGGCGAAGTCGACCTTCGGCCACGGCAGCAGATCGAGGCCACCGCCCAGGGAGGCGCCAGCGGCTGCAGCCGGGGTCTTGCCCGGGACCACGCCGGTCGTCATCGCGCCCTTGATGAAGGCGGCGACGTCTTCCTTGAGGATGCGGCCCTTCGGACCGGTAGCCTTGACCTGCCCGAGGTCGACGCCCAGTTCGCGTGCAAAAGCGCGCACCGAGGGGCTGGCGTGCACCTTGCCGCCGACCTTGACCGCGGACGGGGCCGCAGCCGGCATCGCGGCCGGGGCGCTGGCGGCGGGGCCGCCGTCGACGAGCGGGGCCGGCGAGGGCGCGGCAGCCGGAGCGGGCGCGGCGGGGCAGCCGGAGCGGGCGCGGCGGCCGCCGGCGCGACCGGGACTGCGGCGGCTGCACCGCCCGCGGTCTCGAGCTTGAGCAGCACGCTGCCCATGCTGACCTTGTCGCCGACGCTGACCAGCACTTCCTTCACGACACCTGCGGCCGAGGACGGCACGTCCATCGTCGCCTTGTCCGACTCGAGCGTGGCGATGGCGTCATCGACCTTGATGGTGTCGCCGACCTTCACGAACAGCTCGATCACCGGCACGTCGGAGAAGTCGCCGATGTCGGGCACGGTCACGTCGACCACGCCGCCGCCCGCAGGCGCCGCTGCAGCGACAGGCGCTGCGGGCGCAGCAGCCGGAGCCGTTTTGGCCGGGGCGGGGGCCGGGGCAGCCGCGGCGGGTGCCGGCGCGGCTGCTGCAGCGCCTGCCGCCTCGACCTTGATCAGCACGCTGCCCTCGGACACCTTGTCGCCGATATTGACCAGCACTTCCTTTACCACGCCGGCGTGCGAGGAGGGCACGTCCATCGTCGCCTTGTCGGATTCCAGCGTCGCGATCGCGTCATCGACAGCGATCGTGTCACCCACCTTCACGAACAGCTCGATCACCGGCACGGCGTCGAAATCGCCGATGTCCGGAACCTTCACTTCAATGAGTTGGCTCATGTTCTTGTCTCCTTGCCTGCTCAGACCGACATCGGGTTCGGCTTGGACGGGTCGAGGTTGTACTTGACCATCGCCGCGGCGACCTTGTCGCGGCCGATCACGCCGTCATCGGCCAGCGCCTTCAGCGCGGCCAGCGTCACCCAGTGGCGATCCACCTCGAAGAAGTGGCGCAGCTGCTCGCGGGTGTCGGAGCGGCCGAAGCCATCGGTACCCAGCGTGACGAAGGTACGGTCCAGCTGCGAGCGGATCTGCTCGGGGAACATGCGAATGTAGTCGGTAGCGGCGATGACCGGGCCCTCGAAGCCGGTCAGCTTCTGCTGCACGTGCGTTTTCTTCGGCTCTTCCATCGGATGCAGCAGGTTCCAGCGCTCGACGTCGTGACCGTTGCGAGCCAGTTCGTTGAAGCTGGGGGCGCCCCAGATGTCGGCCTCCACGCCCCAGTCGGCCTTCAGCAGGTCGGCCGCGGCGATGACTTCCCGGAAGATCGTGCCCGAACCCATCAGCTGCACGCGCGGGCCGCTGCTATCGCCGCCCTTGCGGAAGGCGTACAGGCCCTTGAGGATGTCGCCCTCGACGCCGGCAGGCATCTCGGGATGTTCGTAGTTCTCGTTCATCACCGTGATGTAGTAGTAGATGTCCTCCTGCTCGGCGAACATCCGGCGCATGCCGTCCTGCACGATCACCGCGACTTCGTACTGGAAGGTCGGGTCATAGCTCACGCAGTTCGGGATCATGTTGGCCATCAGCAGGCTGTGGCCGTCCTCGTGCTGCAGGCCTTCGCCATTCAGCGTGGTGCGGCCGGCGGTGCCGCCGATGAGGAAGCCGCGGGTGCGCTGGTCGGCAGCCGCCCAGCACAGGTCCATGGTGCGCTGCAGGCCGAACATCGAATAGAAGATGTAGAACGGCACCATCTGCACGCCATGCACGCTGTAGGCGGTACCGGCGGCGATCCAGTCGGCCATTGCGCCCGCTTCGTTGATGCCTTCCTGCAGCACCTGGCCGGTCTGGCTTTCCTTGTAGAACATGAGCTGGTCATGGTCTTCCGGCACGTACTTCTGGCCTTCCTGGTTCCAGATGCCGTACTGGCGGAACATGCCCTCCATGCCGAAGGTGCGGCTCTCGTCGGGGACGATCGGCACGATGTGCTTGCCGATCTGCTTGTCCTTGAGGAGCGTGTTCATGATGCGCACCACCGCCATCGTGGTCGACAGCTCGCGGCCTTCGCCCGAGGCCTTCAGTAGCGCGGCAAACGCGTCGAGCGCGGGCACCGCCAGCGGCGCGGCCCTGGTGCGGCGCTGGGGCAGGAAGCCGCCGAGGTCCATGCGGCGCTGCATCATGTACTTGTGTTCGGGCGAGCCTTCCTCGAACTTCAGGTAGGGGAGCTCCTCCAGCTTGTCGTCGGGCACCGGCAGGCCGAAGCGATCGCGGAAGCGGCGGATCGCCTCGACGTCCATCTTCTTCTGCTGGTGGCTGATGTTCATCGCCTCGCCCGCCTGGCCCATGCCGAAGCCCTTGATGGTCTTGGCGAGAATCAGCGTCGGCTGGCCCTTGTGCTCGGAGGCGGCCTTGTACGCGGCGAAGATCTTGAACAGGTCGTGGCCGCCGCGGTTGAGCTGCCACACCTGGTCGTCGGTCCAGTCGGCCACCAGCGCCTTCAGTTCGGGCGTGTTGAAGAAGTGCTCGCGCACATAGGCGCCGTCCTTGGCCTTGAAGGTCTGGTACTCGCCGTCGCAGGCTTCCATCATGCGGCGCTTGAGGATGCCCTTCTTGTCGCGCGCGAACAGGGCATCCCAGTGCGTGCCCCAGATCACCTTGATGACGTTCCAGCCCGCGCCGCGGAACTCGGACTCGAGCTCCTGGATGATCTTGCCGTTGCCGCGCACCGGACCGTCCAGGCGCTGCAGGTTGCAGTTGATCACGAACACCAGGTTGTCGAGCTTCTCGCGCGCGGCCATGCCGATCGCGCCCAGCGACTCGACCTCGTCGGTCTCGCCGTCACCCAGGAAGGCCCAGACTTTTCTCTGCTCCGCACGGGCGGCGTCGATCATGCCGCGGCTGGCCATGTACTTCATGAAGCGCGCCTGGTAGATCGCGCACAGCGGGCCGAGGCCCATCGACACGGTCGGGAACTGCCAGAAGTCGGGCATCAGCCACGGGTGCGGGTAGGACGAGATGCCCTTGCCGCCGACTTCCTGGCGGAAGTGGTCCATCTGCTCCTCGGTCAGGCGACCGAGCATGAAGGCGCGCGCATAGACGCCCGGGACCGAGTGGCCCTGGAAGTAGATCATGTCGCCGTCGTGCTGCTCGGAGGGCGCGTGCCAGAAGTGCGAGAAGCCGACGTCGTAGAGCGCCGCGGCCGAGGCGAAGGAGGCGATGTGGCCGCCGACGTTGGTGTGCTTGTTCGCCCGCACCACCATCGCCATCGCGTTCCAGCGGATGTAGGAGTGCAGCTTGATCTCCATGTCCGGATCGCCGGGATACGGCGGCTGCTGCTCGGCGGGAATGGTGTTGATGTACTCGGTGGTGGCCGAGTAGGGGATGTTCACCCCTTCCTGGCGCGCCGTGGCGATCAGCGTCTCGATCAGGTAGTGCGCGCGCGCAGGCCCTTCTTTTTCAACGACGGCCGCGAGCGACTCCAGCCATTCCTTGGTTTCCTGCGGATCCGCGTCGGTATGCGGGGCAACGTTGCTGTTTCCGGTCATGGTTCGTCTCCTCATGACTTTCGATTGGCGATCCCTGCCCTGTAGGGCAGGACTGTCTTTGTTGCAGGCACGACCATGCCGGTTGCTGCACGGCCGCGTTGCGAACTATAAAACGCGTTTTCGCTATGTGCAATATCTTTTCACGGGGCGGTATGTTGCCGCTTCTGGGTTGAGGCTCAGTGAGGTGATGAGAGGCGCGCGCTCGCCTCCCGCGCGAAGACGACCTCGCCGTTGCGAATCTCGCCGAGATGGATCTGTTGCGCGGAGCGCAGGGTTTCGTGGTTGTCGGCGGAGAAGGGGCGACGGTAGGTCATGACAACGCCGTCGACGGGCGACTCGAGGCTCTCCAGAGCCTCCCGAATGCGTGAGCCCTCCACGCTGTCGGCCTGGCGGATCGCGGCAGCGAGCAGCAACATCGAGTCGTAGCCCTGCGCCGCCGCAGGCGGCACGGGGATGCGGGGGTGTCCCGTCGCGTCTTGCCACGCCTGCAGGAAAGCCGATTGCCTGGGCGTGCGCGGTACCGGGATGAAAGTCTGCGGCATGCGCGCGCCCTCTGCATTGCGCCCAGCGATCTCGATGAAGTTGGACATGGCCAGGGTCCAGCTGCCGATGATCGGTACCTGCCAGCCCATACGCGCCATACCGTTGGCGATGTGGGCAAGCTCGGGGCCGATGCCGTAGGTGAGCACCGCCTGCGCGCCGGCAGCGCGTGCGCGCTCAAGGTGGATGCGCATGTCGGTCTGGCGGAGCTGAAAGCGCTCGATCGCGACCGGTTCGATGCCGAGCCGCCCCAGTGCCGCCACCAGGTCGGCGCTGCCGAGGATGCCGTAGTTGCTCGCGTCGTGCAGGATGGCCAGGCGCGTGAAGCCACGCCGACTCACAGCCTCGTCGGCAATGACCGCTGCCTGCAGGGTATCGTTGGCCGACACGCGGAAGATGTAGTTCTCGGCGAACTCGGGCGACTGGAACTGGCGGGTGATCAGCGTGCCCGTGGCGACCGAGGTGATGACCGGAATGCGCGCGCTCTGGTAATGGCGCTGGCTGGCGAGCGCGACGCCCGTGTTGACGATCCCGAGTCCGGCCACGACCCGCTCGCGGTTCACGAAATCGCGCGCGATCTGCGCGCCCAGCTGGTTGCTGGCCTCGTCGTCACGTTCCACCAGTTCGATCCGTCGTCCGAGCAGGCCGCCGCTGGCGTTGATCTCGCGTGCAGCGATCCGTATGCCTTCGCGCATCGAGAGGCCCATCGGGGCGGATGGGCCGGAGAACGGCCCGGAGACACCGATGCGGATCGGGGCGCGTTCGCCTGGTTCGCCCTGTGTCCGCGAGACCGTGGTCTCGGGCGGCTGTGCCGATGCCGTGGGTGCCAGCGCGAGGATCGCGCAGACAAGCAGCGTAGGAAGGCCGCACCGAAGCACCGCGAACAGCGATTTCATGGCTTCACTCTAGGCAGTGGATCCTGCGTCAAGTATTGGCGGAAACCCGGACGGTAAGAATGGCGCATTGCAGCACGAGGAATGACATTGGGGTTGAGTGGTTAGGGTTTGACCGGATGACGGCAGTGGGGCTGATCGTCAAAGATCATGGTTTTCCCTTGCGCCGCGTCGTCCTATTCCTCATGCCGCAGTCCAACATGGTTCAGGCACCGCTGCCGCGCTGGTACTGGGCGGTGCCTCACGCCGCCGTGGTGGTGTTTGCGCTGACGATGCTCGCCCTTGTCTGGCTGCTGCAGGAGCGCGAAGCCAACGTCGAGCGCGATGCGCTGGCGCGGGATCTGCAATGGACCGAACAGTCGATGCGCCGCGTCATGCTGGGCACGGAAGAGTTCCTGACGCAGATGGCACGCGACCTGTCGGCCGGAACACTCGACTACGACGATTTCCAGGTGCGTGCCAACGAGCACCTCGCGATCAATGCGGCCCTGGTCAGCATTGCGTGGGTGGGTCGGGATCAGGTCATAAGATGGACCGCGCCCTTCGATGCTCAGGAGTGGCTTGCCGGCGAGTCCCTGGCGGACGACCAGGTGCAGGCCTTCCAGCAGAGCGCGCTCTCGTCGCGGCTGACCTACAGCCGGCCCTACGCCGGGCCGCGCGAGGCCGTGGTGTTCGAACTGCTGGCGCCGGTCCATCGCCGCGGCGAGTTTCTCGGCGTCATGCTTGCGGCCTACTCGGCCGAGCGCATGATCAGTCGCCTTGCACCGGACTGGTTTGCCGAGAAATACCGCCTGGCCATCCTTGATCCGGGCGGAAAGGTGCTTGCCCACAGCTACGAACTGCCCGCAGGGGATGGGCACCTCGTCCAGATGCTCGCGCTCGAGCCGCCGGGAAATGGCATGGCGCTACAGGCGATGGCCCTTCGCCCGGGGACAAGCCTCGCCAAGGCATTGCCGACGATCGTGATCCTCGGACTCTCGCTGCTCGTCATGTGGAGCCTGTGGATGGTCCGGCGCCACATGCTGCGCAGGGTTCAGGTCGAGAAGGAGCGCGACCGGCTGTTCAATCTTTCGCTTGATCTCCTGTGCGTGGTCGACCTGGACGGTCGTTTCCGGCGTTGTAATCCCGCCTTCGAGCGCGTGCTTGGGCTCGAGCCGGCAGCGCTGCCCGGGCAGCAGCTGATCGATCTCGTCCATCCCGAGGACGCCGCGACCACGCTCGAGATGCTGCGCCGTCTCGCGGCCGGCGAGCCGGTGAGCTTCGAGAACCGTTGCCGCTGCGCCGACGGTAGCTACAAGTGGTTGATGTGGAGCATCAACCCGGTGCGCGAGGAGCGCCTGGTGTACGCGGTGGCGCACGACATTACCGGGCGCAAGGCGACCGAGGATGCGCTCCGCGCAGAGTCCGCCTTCCGCAAGGCAATGGAAGATTCGGTCGTCACGGGATTGCGCGCGATCGATCTGACCGGGCGCATCATCTACGTCAATACGGCGTTCTGCCGCATGATCGGCTTTGATGAAGAGGAGTTGCTCGGCGCAGGACCGCCGTTTCCCTACTGGCCCCCCGAGCAGCGCGAGGTCTGCGAGCGCAACCTGGCGATGACGCTGGCAGGCCAGGCGCCGCGCAGCGGCTTCGAGATGCGCATCCAGCGCAAGAACGGCGAGCGCTTCGATGCTCGTTTTTACCTGTCGCCGCTGATCGACCTCACCGGGCGCCAGACGGGCTGGATGGCCTCGATCACCGACATCACCGAGCCCAAGCGCGTGCGCGCGGCACTGGAGTCGGCGCACGAGCGTTTCGAGGCGGTGCTCGACGGGCTCGACGCCGCGGTCTTCGTGGCCGATGCGCGCACCGACGAGATCCTCTTCGCCAACCTTGCCTTCAAGCGCATCCATGGTTTCGACGCGGTCGGGCGCACGGTGCGCGGGGTCGCGGTGCCGCAGCCCGAGCGCGGCGACTATCGCATCGATCCGCGCAACCTGTCGCCGGCTGACGTGCCGCGCGAGCTCTTCGACGGCGAACTCCAGCACCCCTTGTCCGGGCGCTGGTACCACGTCCGCGAGCAGGCTACGCGCTGGGTTGATGGCCGTGTGGTGCGCATGGGCATCGCGACCGACATCACCGACCGCAAGCAGACCGCCGAAGTCGCGCGCCAGCAGGAAGAGCGCCTGCAACGCACGTCGCGCCTGATCACCATGGGCGAGATGGCCTCCACGCTGGCGCACGAGCTCAACCAGCCGCTGGCGGCGATTGCCAACTATTGCGCCGGCTCGGTCACCCGTCTGCAGGCGGGCGGCGCAAAGGCCGAGGACGTGCTCGCCGACGTGCTCGCCGCGATGCAGAAGGCGAGCTTCCAGGCCGAGCGCGCCGGCAAGATCATCCGCCGCGTGCGCGAGTTCGTGAAGAAGAGTGAACCGCGCCGCAGCGCAGTGAAGATCACCGAGGTGCTGGACGACGCCATCGGCTTCGCCGACATCGACGCGCGGCGCACCGGGATGCGCATCCAGACCGACGTCGAGCCGGGGCTGCCGCCGGTGTACGCCGACCGCATCATGATCGAGCAGGTGCTGCTCAACCTGATCCGCAACGGGCTCGACGCAATGAGCGACACCCTCCCCGAGCAACGCGTGCTGACCGTGCGCGTGCGCCGGTTCGGAGAGGCTGCGGTGGAGGTGGCCGTCATCGATCGCGGCCATGGCATCAGCGAAGAGGGCAGACGGCAGCTGTTCACGCCCTTCTTCACGACCAAGGCCGAGGGCATGGGCATGGGGCTGAACATCTGCCGCTCGATCGTGGAGTTCCACAATGGACGATTGCTTGTCGATGAGAACCCCGAAGGCGGTACCATATTCTCGTTTACCCTGCCGACGGAGATAGCCAGTGAGCGGATTGCCCACAGCGCCTGACCAGATCGTTCACATCGTCGACGACGACGAAGCCCTGCGCGATTCGCTCGCATGGATGCTGGAGGCGAACGGCTACGCGGTCGAGGCCCACGAATCGGGCGAAGCCTTCCTTGCCGCGTGCCGACCGGACATGAACGGCTGCATCGTGCTCGACGTGCGCATGCCCGGCATGAGCGGGCTGGAACTGTTCGAAGAGCTCGGCCGCCGGCACTGCAGCCTGCCCGTCGTCTTCATCACCGGCCACGGCGACGTGCCGATGGCCGTATCGGCGCTGAAGAAGGGGGCGGTGGATTTCATCGAGAAGCCCTTCGGCGAGCGCGACATGCTGCGCCTGGTCGAGCAGTGCCTGCAGCTCGAACGGGAGACCCGGGACAAACGCCTGCTCGAGGCCGATACCTCCCGCCGCATGGAGCAGCTCACCCAGCGCGAGCGCGAAGTACTCGACCTCATCATCGTCGGCAAGCTCAACAAGCAGATTGCCGATGTGCTCGGCATCAGCATCAAGACCGTGGAAGTGCACCGCGCCCGCGTGATGGAAAAGATGGGCGCGCATTCGCTGGCCGAGCTGGTGCAGCACGTGGTCTCGCTCGAGCCTGGCGCGGTCTCGCGCTGACCGGGCGCGAGCGCCGCGGGCGCAAGTTGCCTCGGGTGCGCGGCACACGATCGGCGCCGCCGGCTGCGCCGGCATGTTGTAAAATCACGGGCTTTTTGGGGACTCTTCCGATGACCGCTCGCATCATCGACGGCAACGCGCTTTCCGCGCGCGTGCGCGTCGAAATCGCAGAGCGCGCCGCAGTACTGAGGGCGCGTGGAGTGCAACCTTGCCTGGCGGTCATCCTGGTCGGCGCCGATCCGGCCTCGGCGGTGTACGTGCGCAACAAGGTGGCAGGCTGCGAGAAGGCGGGCATTCGCTCGCTGCGCTTTGACTACCCTGAGACTGCCACCCAGGATCAGCTGATGGCCAAGCTCGCCGAGCTCAATGCAGACCCCTCGGTGCACGGCATCCTGGTGCAGCTCCCGCTGCCGAGACACTTGGACGAGACGGCAGTGCTCGAGGCGATCGCCATCGAGAAGGACGTCGACGGTTTTCATGCAGAGAACGTCGGCCGCCTGTCGCAGAACCGCGAGGCCTTCATTCCCTGCACGCCGCATGGCGTCATGAAGATGCTGGAATCCACCGGCACTCCGGTGCAGGGCGCCGAGGCGGTGGTGATCGGCCGCTCGAACATCGTCGGCAAGCCGATGGCGATGCTGCTGACCAACGCCGGCGCCACGGTCACCGTATGCCACTCGAAGACGAAGGATCTCGCCTTCCACACCCGCCGCGCCGACATCCTGGTGGCGGCGATCGGCAAGCCGCGTTTCGTCACCGGCGACATGATCAAGCCGGGCGCCACCGTCATCGACGTCGGCATCAACCGCCTGCAGGATGGCCCGGACGCTGGCAAGCTGTGCGGAGACGTGGATTTCGAGTCGGCCAGGGAAGTCGCCGGCGCCATCACCCCGGTGCCGGGCGGCGTGGGGCCGATGACCATCACCATGCTGCTGGAAAACACCGTGATTTCCGCCGAGCGCGCGGCCGGGAAATAGGGGACGGACCCCGATTTTTCCCGGAAAAATTGGGGTCCGTCCCCTATTTCCAAGGATTGCTAGATGAGCGCAACCCAACCCGTCGTCGGCATCATCATGGGCTCCAACTCGGACTGGCCCACGATGAAGGCCGCCGCGAAGATGCTGGAAGACTTCGGCGTGCCCTTCGAGGCGCGCGTCGTCTCCGCCCACCGCACCCCCGACCTGATGTTCGCGTACGCCGAGGCCGCGCGCGGCCGTGGGCTCCGGGCGATCATCGCCGGCGCGGGCGGCGCGGCCCACCTGCCGGGCATGGTCGCGGCCAAGACCACGCTGCCGGTGCTCGGCGTGCCGGTGCAGTCGAAGGCGTTGTCGGGGCAGGATTCGCTGCTCTCCATCGTGCAGATGCCCAAGGGCATCCCGGTCGCCACCTTCGCAATCGGCGAGGCGGGCGCGGCCAATGCCGGCCTGTTCGCGGTGGCGCTGCTGGCCGTCGAGGACGCCGCGCTGGCGCAGAAACTCGCCGACTTCCGTGCCCGCCAGACCCAGGCGGTGCTCGACATGACCCTGGACTGAGGCCCGCATCATGATCCTCCCGCCTGCCACCCTCGGCATGCTCGGCGGCGGCCAGCTCGGCCGCTTTTTCGTTTCGGCCGCGCACGAGATGGGCTACAAGGTCTGGGTGCTCGACCCCGATCCGCACAGCCCCGCCGGCCTCATCGCCGATCGCCACCTGGTCGCCGCCTACGACGACTACGTCGCGCTCGACACACTGGGCAGCGAATGCGCCGCGGTGACCACCGAGTTCGAGAACGTCCCCGCCGACACGCTCGACTACCTGACCAAGTTCATCCCGGTGCATCCGGCGGCGAGCGCGGTCGCGGTGTGCCAGAACCGCATCGCCGAGAAGACCTTCCTCGCCGACAACGGCCTGCCGCACGGTCCGTTCGCGGTCATCCGCAGCGAGGACGACGTGCGCAATGCCAACGCCGGCCTGTTCCCCGCCATCCTCAAGGTCGCCCGCTTCGGCTACGACGGCAAGGGCCAGGCCCGCGTCGCCGACCGTGACGAGGCGGTAGCCGCCTTCCAGCACTTCAAGGGCGAGCCCTGCGTGCTGGAGAAGATGCTGGCGCTGGACTACGAGGTGTCGGTGGTGCTGGCGCGCGACGAGGCGGGCACGGTGCGCTGCTTCCCGACCGGGGAGAACCGCCACCGCAACGGCATCCTCGACGTCACCATCGCACCGGCACGCGCGTCGGCTTGCCTCCGCGACAATGCCCAGGAGATCGCAGAACGCATTGCGGACAAGCTGGGCTACATCGGCACCTTGGGTGTGGAGTTCTTCGTCTGCCGCGGCGAACTGGTCGTCAACGAAATGGCGCCGCGTCCGCATAACAGCGGCCACCACACCATCGACGCCTGCGACGTCAGCCAGTACGAGCAGCAGGTGAGGGCGCTGTGCGGACTGCCACTCGCCACCCCGCGGCAGCACTCGGCAGCGGTGATGGTGAACCTGCTCGGTGAACTCTGGTACGAGGACGGCGAAGGCGAGGGCGGCAAGGGCCACGGTACGTACCGCGAGCCCGACTGGTCGGTGCTGCACGCAGTGCCCGGTCTGCGCCTGCATTTGTACGGCAAGCACCACGCCCGCCCGGGCCGCAAGATGGGCCATTTCGTGGTCATCGGCGACGATGCCGCGCTCGTGCTCGAGCGTGCGCTGCAGGCCCGCGCCGCGATCGGCATCCGCGACGAGTGAGCGCACAGCGATGAGCGCCACCGGGGCCGGACCGCGCGGCCGCATCGCATCGCCTACGCCTGCGGCCATCGCCGAAGCCGCGGCCCTGCTGCGCGCGGGCGACATCGTCGGCATGCCGACCGAGACGGTGTACGGCCTCGCCGCCGACGCGCTCGACCCCGCAGCAGTGAAGAAGATCTTTGCCGCCAAGGGCCGCCCCGCCGACCATCCGCTGATCGTGCACCTGCCTTCGGCCGAGCACCTGCCGCAGTGGGCCGCCGCCATCCCGAAGGACGTCCTCGCGCTCGCCCGCGCCTTCTGGCCCGGCCCGCTGACGCTGATCCTCAAGCGCATCCCCGAGGTGCCCGACGAGGTCACCGGCGGCCAGGACACGGTCGGTGTGCGCGTGCCCTCCCATCCGGTCGCGCTCGCGCTGCTGCGCGCCTTCGACGGCGGCCTGGCCGCGCCCAGCGCCAACCGCTTCGGCCGCATCAGCCCGACCACCGCCGCGCACGTCCAGGAGGAACTCGGCGAGCGCGTGGCGATGATCCTCGACGGCGGCGCCTGCGAGGTCGGCATCGAATCCACCATCCTCGACTTCTCGCGCGACGTGCCGGAGATCCTGCGTCCGGGCGCCATCAGCCCCGAGGACATCGCCCGCGTGATCGGCCGCCGGCCGCGGGTGCGCGGCGAGGTCGAACCGGCGCCATCCGCCGACGCCGCCGTGGCACCGCTCGCGCCCCGCGTCTCCGGCGCGCTCGCCGCCCACTACGCCCCGCGCACCCCGCTGCGCCTGGTCGAACCCGCGCTGCTCGCCGAAGAGGCTGCCGCGCTCGCCGGCGAAGGCAGCCGCGTCGCGGTGCTCGCCCACTCCATCCCTGATCCGCAGGACGGCCGCCTGACATGGCGCAGCCTGCCAGCCGAGCCCGCCGCCTATGCCCAGGGCCTGTACGCCAGCCTGCGCGCGCTCGACGCCGTGGGCGCCGACTTCATCCTGATCGAGGCGCTCCCGGGGGGGCCGGGGTGG
>CZCA01001734.1_pt1 | contig 40170 bp, 36 predicted proteins | sample 591981 | NCBI WGS metagenome assembly CZCA01 (sample SAMEA3556810, study PRJEB10932) | anaerobic digester metagenome | reverse complement strand
TCTGTTAATTATATATCAAAATCCTTGAGAATAGGGTGGCAATTTTTATTGTACAATATCAAGCGTTCAATGATTGGTTCATGTACATTCTCATGAATCTCCCAATTTTCTTCCGGATTAGCCAGCCGTTCTTTTAGCTTGAATGATTTGCTGTAAGTTCTGAAATTAACTACATCACCCACATAGGAACGATTCATCAGAATTTTTCTCACCATGCTGGTGTCCCACAAGAACTCACCACGAACTGCCTTTTTGGTAGGATTTTTAAACCCTTTCCGCTGTGCATAAAGTGATGGTATCAACAACTTTTCCCGTTTCAGTATTTTAGCAATATCATTGATGCTTGTTCCGTCTTGTCGCAAAGAGAAAATGTGACGGACAACATCTGCGCCCTCTTGGTCAATAATCCATCGCTTTTTATCCTCATCGGCATACCTGTATCCCAGCGGTGGCTGTCCGACAGCATATCCTTGTTTACTCTTAGTGTGCAGAGCAGAACGCATCTTTCGACTCATATCCTTTGCATACCACTCATTCATAATATTGCGAAACGGGGTAAAATCATCCTCACCCTGCGCACTGTCAACACCGTCATTCACTGCAATAAAATGTATGTCGTGCATCGGAAACACCGTTTCTGTAAGCTGACCTACCTCAAGATAATTTCGACCGAGCCTTGACATATCCTTGACAATAAGTGTTTCTACTCGGTCGGTTTCAATGAGTTGCATAAGTTTTTTGAATCCATCACGGTTAAAAGTAACGCCAGACACACCGTCATCTATAAAAATTCGAATATTTCTGAATTTGTTGCGCTTTGCATAATCGGTTAAGAACGCCTTTTGATTGGAAATACTGTTGCTTTCACCATCTAATTCATCGTCCCTTGACAATCGTAAATAAAGAGCTGTAATTTTTTCTTCTTTTATTTGTATCGTTGGCTGTTTCATTTTGTCTCCTTTCTTACAGCCAAACAAGCAATGTTACATTCTTATTATATATCTCTGTCCTGCTCGGCTGCAAACGTGCGACAGGTTGTTTTTTGTGTTTCTTGTGAAAGTAAGTGATTTATTTTCGATTTTAAAGATTGCCCATCATTCTCATTAAAATGAGCCGCAACCTGATAGGTAACGGCTCCAATGCGATAATCCGTATGATTGGGAAAATCAATCTTTGTGTTTATTTCATTGGCTTTCATACAATCGCCTCTCATTTCCTGCGGATAAGCACGCAATCAAATCCTGTGCGATGATTGCAGTAGGTACAGGTATCCTTTTCTGTCTGATTAGGATCAAGATGATAGATACGATAAGAGCCTGTGTCCCTAAAATGCCGCTCGCATACAGGACACAGGCTCATAATCAATGCGTCATTGATTTTATTGATAAGGTCAAGGCTGATTGCAAGGGCGTGATTTAAGCCCTCTATGTGCTTAGGTGACAACTGTCCGATGTAGTTTTCAAGTCTGTGCTTGTCAATGGTACGGAGCTGCTCCAGCAATATGATTGACGGCTGCTCTAAGCCGTCCTCTGCGTTGATGTAATAGTGGGTAGGTAATTTAGCTTTTACTCCGACTTTTGCTGTAATAGCCGCTACAATGACCGTAGGACTGTACTTGTTACCGACATTGTTCTGAATGATAACTACGGGACGATGACCGTTCTGCTCAGAGCCTACGCCTTGCTCCAAATCCGCATAATACAAATCGCCCCTTAAATATGTCTGTTCCATTTTTTGACCTCCTTGAAAATTTTAGGCGAAGTGATTTCGCCTATGTAGAGGTCAAGTAACAAAACAGAATTAAGGCTCCCGAGCTGTAAACAATGCTCATGTTTCATTTACCCGTCCTGTCGCTTGACCGTATTTTCAAGTAAATCAATTTGTCCTCGACACCCCGATTTACTATGGGAAGTCATCAAGCGTCTGACAGCGTATCAGCTCCACGGGCATCTCAGCCCCTCCGAGGTTCTCTCCAAGCTGCCCTCACTTGTTGCGACGGTTTTATCACGCTCGACTTTATGACCGGACAGGAGTATCATTATCCCTATTGTTTGTCATCGCCGTACCGGGTGCTAACCGATATTTATAGCTATAACTGTTGCTCGCTCCTTGCCGGGAAGAACAAACCAAAGACAAAAAGTAATGTGAGGTCTTGTTGTTTTCTTCCGTGCAGATCGTGGCGCAGCCGCTAAGTTGGCTTATGCTCATCACAATAACAATAGGAAAGTGCTTGATGAATGAGTATTCAGTTGTCAAAGAACACGGAGGTCGCAACAATAGAAAGACCTCTCACTCTTTTTGCCGTTGAGTGAGAGGTCTGATAACCATTAAAACCTAATTTTCAAGAAAATATTTTAGTTTGGCAAGAGTTTTGTTTTTTCGCTTATGAACAGCTGGTTGAGAAATGCCAAGTCTTTCTGCATATTCCCGTTCTGTCTGTTCCTCAAAAAACAGGGCTTTAATTAAGCTGCGTTCTTCTTGAAAAAGCTTTGAAAGAGCCGTATGTAGTTTTTCATTTTCCATTTGACGAAACACTACATTTTCAACGCTCTCACTTTCATCAGCATACTGTGCCGCATTATCGTCCATAAGCCTGTCCAACGAATCTTCACGGCTGGGGATAATCTTGTTGATTGTTCCATCTTCCTTAAACACAGCACGCTCAACTTTTAGGTCAGTTTCAAAGTAACGAATCTTTCTATCGCCCTGCATATAGGCGGTATAAACCTCATCCGTCACCTCAACAAACTGACCGTTTATCCATATTTGTTTTTTATCAGCATTCACGCTGAGTACCTCCAATCAATCTGAATTTTTTTGGAAATCAGATTGATTGGAGGGGAACGGCAGCCAACGCCGGCGTTAGGCTTGTCCTTTATTTCGACAAAAAAGGACATAAAAATAACCGCAAAGATTGTGTAATCTAAGCGGTTAGGAGAGCTATTAGTTCTTTTGTGTAGATATACAAGTGCTACTTCGAGGGCGTAAGAGTTCCTCGACGAAACAAGACTTTTTTTAACGAATCACCCTCCGACAATCGAAAGGTTATGTAAGCATATATCCGCTGCTTCTAATCCGCAACGGCATGTCGGTTATTGACCAACACATAAAATCCCTCCAAACTTAAAACAGAGTTTGGAGGGACTGTATTTGATTGGGCATAAAGACACCGCCCACCAAAACACCGTTTTTTTTATTTGGTGGGCTTATACTATTTGGTATAAAAAACAGAGCCAATGACCTGTGATTGTTCACAAGTTCATCGGCTCTGCGTCTGTGCGTCTGGCTCTTTGATAACTGATATATTCAATTTTTCAACATTGATTAGTGTTTCATGCCTACACTTCGGACAGAACAACGGGAAGTTTTTGAGTTCTGTATCTTCCCGTATCTGCAACCTCGTTTTGTTTCCGCAAAGAGGACAGCATATCCACTTATAGCTATTTTTTTCAACTGACACTCGACCAAAACGCCTCCATAACTTGATTAAATTGCTGTGGAACATCCATATTCACACAATGCCCTGCACCATCAAAGATGACTACCTTGCATTTTGGCTCTTGCTTTCGCCACATCTCTACGGCGGACAGTTCCATTGAATTATCGTATTGCCCACATCCAATCAACAAAGGATATGCTCTTGGAGTTGCTTGTCGAACATTGACCATTGTATTCAGAGAGGATAAATACATAAAGGATTTTTTAGGAAATCCAATGTTCATATTATAGAAATCCTCCTGTGCCTGTGTTGTATATGCGGATATTTGTTTATTTGCTTTTGCAAACCATTTAACAGAAAAAATTGCTTTTATCATCATACACATTTGAACCATACCATTTTTCTGTTGAAGCGACTTTTCGAAGTTGTTAATGTCATATCCGCCGAAGCAAGCAAGAGATTGCACCGCTTTTGGATACCGATTAGCAAAATCTTGTGCGACAATGGCTCCTAATGAAACCCCGACAATATGTATCTTATCAATTTTCTCCTTTTTTAGAATTTCGTTTATCCACACCGACATTTTATCTATACTGTCGCCTTTCTTTGTGTCCGTTGAATTTCCGTGTCCAATCAAGTCGAGTGCCAGAATGTTATATTTATCTTGAAAATATCCAAACTGTGTCACAAACATATTGTGATTGACAAAAGCGGCGTGAAGAAAAAGTACCCACTCTTTATGCTCCGTTACACTAACATAGTAAGCGATAGGAGCGTTTTCCAATTTGCATTCTTTCATATTTCATCATTCCTCATCTTTTTTAATATATTTTCAAACCACTCAACATTAAATTGAAAAAGGTCTTTTCCGTAAAGAGCAGACAAAAACTGATAATTAAAAATGTCTTTCCCGTTTTCGGGAATTTCGATATTTTTTGCATCTTCGCAAATTGTATCTAACATGCAAAACTGTTCTTTCAAAAAGGTCAAATAGTTCTGTATCGCTACTTCCCGATTTTCTTTTTCTGCAAAGCCCATAAAGTACAGCTTTACTAAATCTGGACATTTGAAACCCTGCTCTTTAATGGGTGCATTTATCCACTCAAAAAAACACTGTTTTCCATTTTCGGTTATACTGTACTCTTTTTTATACTTGCCATTATCAACAATTTCTGCATACTGTATATATCCGCAGTTCAACAACTTTTTGAGGGCGGCTTGTATACTTCCCATACTGCTGCTGTACATCAAATTCAAGCCTTTGTTAAGACGCTCTCTTAATTGATATATTGTTCGATTGCTTAAAATTAAAAGTCCAAGAATTAAATAGTCCATTATTGCCTCCTTGATATTACTATTAGTAACATTACTATTATAGCAACTTCGCAAAAAAAAGTCAATTGCTCTATCGATAAATTCACGAAAATGTTTTATTTGAAGTTTAAAACCTCAAATACAAAGATTAAACATTTTATTCGAGATATTTATCTCGCTCCATATATCTCTACAAAAGAAAACAGGCGGCAAAGCTTTCACGCCATACCGCCAATTAGTTCTGCGTATACAATTACTTTATTCACAATCTCCATACCACACGCCCGTATGTTATTCATTCGCACAACTCATTCCATTTGATTGTCTGCCTTTAGCTGTTCGTAATTCCCTATGCCAACACGAATTTTTATCTCCCTAAACGAGAGATTTTATATCTGTATAGTAGAGAATGCACATCGTTTAATAAGAACTCACATTTCTGTACAATATAAGAGTAGAATTTATGCTAAGTACAGGTGGTGAGAAAATGAGCAAAGAAAAAGAAAGTTTTGATTTTAAGCCGATTGGACTTGCTATCAAAAAGGCACGGGAAGCAAGAGGAATGACCAGAGAACAGTTAGCTGAATTGTTTGACCTTGCTCCAAGACATATCCAATCTATCGAAAATGAGGGACAGCATCCCAGCTTTCAGCTTTTCACTCGGCTTGTTACGCTTTTTGATATTTCGATTGACCAATACATATTTCCGAAAAAGGAATCAGTCAACAGTACAAAACGCAGACAGTTGAATACTATTCTTGATAAGTTCGATGATAAGGAACTGACAATTATCGAGGGTACAGCCAAAGGAATATGTAGCGCAAAAGAGCAAACAGAGGAATAAAACCCTCTGTTTTTCTTTTGCTCGTTTTTAGTATGCTGGAACACCGTAGCCGAGGATTTCATAATAGCCTAATGGATAGCTGTTTTGTCGGCAGCTGTCGCCTGAGTTGCCCTCAACCGTGTAAACTCTGCCGTTTTCAACACGCTCCACAATGCCCGTGTGATCGGATTCGCCGTCCTGCGGACCGGAAGAACCGTTTGGCGAATCCCAATCGAAGAAGATGATGTCACCGGGCTGCGGCTCATAGCTGTTATCCTGCCACTGTCCACGTTCCTGAAACCATTGAACGCCCCAAACGCAGCCTGCGTATTTCGGTATAACGCCTGCATCAATATAGCCGCACTCATTGGCACACCACGATACGAAACAGGCACACCATTCCACACGCCCATCGAAGCCGTACCAACTCCAGTAAGGCTCGCCACCGACATTACCCACCTGCGACAAAGCCACAGATACGATTTCACCATCGCCTGTGCCGATGCCGTAGAGAACGGCGCTCCACATAGAATTATTCTCGTCAGCCAAAAGCTCGGCAAGCATTTTTCGCTGGTCTGTGCTGAAGCCGTATTTGTCCGCCATTTCAGCGGCGGTCTTGTGGCTGACGGTGATATAAAGCGTTGTCCTTGTCACCGAGGTTTCGGTTTCTACGATATTCCCGTGTCCGTCGTCGCTTTCCTCAATCATCGTTTCGGTTTTGGTTTCTGTTCGGGAGCTTATCTCATTCATCTGCCAAAAGATATTTTTGAGAAGCTCTTTTTTGCTATCGTCCATCGTAGCAACTTCCTGCGGATTATCAGGATCGGTAGTGGTCTTTACGGAGTAAACCGCAAGTACCTCTTTCCAAACTGCCCGGGAGCCGGACATTTCAAGCACATCATAGGAAACACTGTTCTTGATTTCATCCAGCTTGTTTTGGTAGTCGGTGTTGATTTCACGGACAACCGTCTGCATTGTCATACCGTTTCCGCTGTCCTCACCTGAAAAGAAAATACCGAAACAGGAGCCGACAATCAGTCCTATCAGGCAAATCACAATGATGATAATAACGGCAACCCAACCGCCTGCGGCGATTGCTGCAATCAATGCCTTTGTCCCAGCAATAATCGCTTTTACCGCCGCTACGGTTGCTTTTACTGCGGCTTTGGCTGTGGTGACTGCCGCTTTAGCGGTTGCTTTGGCAGCTTGAGCCGCTTTTTGAGCAGCTTTAACGGTCGCCTGTGCCGTTTTTTGTGCGGCTTTTGCCGCCTGCTGCGTGGTTTTAATCGTTGCTTTGGCGGTCTGCTCGGCGGTTTTAACAGATTTTTGTGCTGTTTTGATTGTGCCTTTTCCAGTTGTCTTTACGGTCTTTGCAGTAGAACGGGCAGACTGTTTTACCGTCTTTTCTGAGGTTTTAACGGTGTGGTTGACACCTTGCCTTGCGGAATTGGCTGAACGCCGTGTAGATTGGGCCTGCCGCCGCATTTGTTCTTTTGGCAGGTCAGAAGCCTGTTTTACAGGCTCGGCAACTTTCTGTTCCTTGTAAGTCTTAATTTTCTCCCGTGCCTTGCCCACATTGCGCCGTGTTTCCTCAAAGGCTTTTTGTCCCTGCTTGTTGAACTGATGAACACCCTCATGCACAGCACGGTCAGCGGTATGGCTGATTTTGTCCGCAGCGTATTCGGACGGCGAATTTTCATCGGAATATAAGCCACGCTCCGCCTTATCCTTTGTTCGGACAAAAGCGTCCTTCATTCGCTCGGCGGCAACGGCGGATTTATCAATGCTCTTTACCGTGCCTTTAACAACATCTCTTGTCTTAATTTTGCCCATTGGCAAACCCTCCTTTCCCGTAGAATAGAGCTACTGTTACTCGGCTGTTTTCTTTGCCACAACCACGAGCCGCCCATTGGTTTGGGAATACTCACAGGTAGAGAGCGTAATTAGCTTATCGCCGTATTCTGCGGTAACGCCCGTATCATAAAGTGCAAGCTCCTTGCATTTTGATACATACTCGTCAAACTCCGTTTCGTTGTGAGCATCGACAAAGTGATAATACTTAAAGCCCTGTTCGGAATAGGCAACTGTTTTGAATACAGCGATAATTTCATAGCTGCCGAAATCCTCCAGCGTGTCAAAGCGAATGGTTTTATGGCTTTCGTAAAAATCTTTATCGGTATATTTGCAAAGGTCGGAGAACATCGTACCGTTATTCATGTGATGACCGTAAATGACGGTGTTATCGGACAGGTCTACGGCACAGTCCTCCTGCACATAGGGAACGCCATAATCGCTGTATGACTTTTCAAAGCTGTGCTTCAGATAGAAATTCGGATTATCCTTTGACTGCATAACAGGATAATCAATAGCCGTATCGTCAATGGTAATCCAGCCTACAAAGTCGCTGTTGGCGGCATAAATGTCCACATACTTCTCATAGGCAGTCAGTTCCGCCACTGTTTCTGTTTCTTCGCTCGGCGCAATGGTTGGGGTAGGCTTTACAAGCTCCGACACATTTTTAAAGGCTTCAGTGCTTTGTTTTTCATCAAGATACTGACGGCACATCATAAACCCGGAGAAAAGGAAAAGGGCGGCACACACTGCCGCCCCTGCAATTAAGATTTTCTGATTTGTTTTCATAAGACACCTCCAAAAATTAAGAAGCCTCTCCGGGCTTCGTGGTCATCAGCTTATACAATTTCGTGTTTTTCGGGAATTTGTTAGCAAACGGTACGAGAGAGCTGCCCACCTTGATAAGCCCGTGTCCTGCGTCCACATTGGTGATATAGCTCATCTGCAAATCGGAAATATTCAAGAGCTTTGCAAGCTCAATTCTGTCAGTGCTTGCCTGATTGAGCATGACAATAAACTCACTGTTTGCAAGCATTGTTCTTGCCGTATGGGATTGAAGCAAATCATCCACATTCTGCGTAATGCCCGTGGCATAGGCTCCGTATTTTCGCACACGCTTCCAAAGAGTAAAGAGAAAATTTGCGCTGTATTCGTGTTGGAACAGCAAATAAATCTCATCAATAAAGATAAAGGTGTTCTTGCCCTTGGCACGGTTTTGCGTAATACGGTTTAAGATACTGTCCAGCACAACAAGCATACCGATAGGCATAAGCTGTTTGCCGAGGTCGAGAATATCATAACAAATCATGCGGTTGTCGGTATCCACATTGGTCTGCTTGGCAAAGGTGTTCAAGCTGCCATCAGTAAACAACTCAATAGCAAGAGCGATTTCCTGTGCCTCCGGCTCTGTCTGCTTCAACAATTCCTCACGGAAATCCTGTAAGGTCGGCGGTGTTCCCTGATAGTTGCCCTGCTGGAAGTGGCGGTACACAGAAGCAGTGCAACGGTCAATGATAGATTTTTGCTTTGCGCCGAGGTTTGTACCGCCGATGAGCTGTTCACACAGCGACATAATGAACTCGGATTTGAGAATGACAGGGTTTGCACCGTCGCCATAGTCCTTGTTCATATCCATTGCGTTGATGTGATTGGCAGAAGTGGCAGAAATGTTGATAACCTCGCCGCCCATAGCGTTCACAAGAGGCGAATACTCTCGCTCGGGATCAATAATCAAAATCTCGCTGTTTGACGCCAACATAAGATTGACGATTTCGCCCTTTGCTGTAAAGGATTTACCGCTACCCGACACACCTAAAATGAAGGAGTTGCCGTTGAGCAGCAGCTTGCGGTTGGCGATAATCATATTCTTTGAAATAACATTCTGTCCGTAATAAATGCCGTCCGTGTGCTGAATTTCCTGCACCCGAAACGGAATAAATACCGCAAGGCTCTCTGTGGTAAGAGTACGCAGCGCATTGATTTTGCGAATACCAAAGGGCAGCGCCGTGTTCAGTCCGTCCATCTGCTGATGTTTCAGCACCGCAAATTGACAGAGGTGTTTTCGGGCGGTGGTGAGTAATGCTTCGGTGTCGCTGTCAAGCTGCTCTTTCGTGTCGGCTGTGTGTACCATCGTTAAGACCGCAAACATCATACGCTGGTCACGGGTGGTGAGGTCGTCCAAAAACTCCTTGCTTTCTTTGCGCTGCTGTTCCATATCATAAGGAATAACCGCAGAAAAGTTATTGTTCTGATTTTGCTTTCTTTGCCAATTTGTAATGTTTGTTTCCGTTCCCAAAAGACGCATTTCAACCTCACGCACAGCTTCATCGGTGGGAACGGGAATAACATCAATGCTCATCATCATGTTGCGGTTGAGGTCGGTCAGCTCCGCAACCATACTGTCCTTGATATAGCTGGCATACTCACGCAGGAAAATCACACGCCCGTATCGTTCTCCTATTTTGAAGCAGTCCTTTTCAAACTCAAAGGTATCGGGGCAGATAAAATCCTTAAAGCTGTGTCCCTTTCGCATCGTTTCCAGCATATCAAAGCGGAACGCTGTTTCCTCGCCTACACGGAAAAAGTCGTGGAAGATACGCAGTTTGTCGGCAGCGTCCAGCTCCACGCACTTTGAGCCGAGACGATTAAAGTGAGAGATGAGGTCTGCACCAACACGGGAGAAGTAATTTCTTGCTTCTTCAATGTTCTTTTTCGCAACAGTAATCGTGACATATTTGTCCTGCACAATGGCGTTTGCACCCGTCGCTTTATCCAGTAGCATTTTGTTGTATTCATGGCGGTACTCGTCAAGATTATCTTCCGCCATAGGAATTAAAATGGTCTGCTCAAAATCCGATTTATTCAAGCGGCGGTTATTGATGGTGATTTTTGTGGTAGCACCGCTGTCAAGAGAATTGAGCAGCTCAGAGTATTCAAGGAACATCGCTTCTTTGTCCTCACGGCTGGCAACGGCATAGTTGATGTCCTCAAACTTATATGTTTTGGCAAACTTTCCGCCAACCATAAAAATGCCGTCCTCATAAATGGCTTTCACAGGAATTATATCCTGCACGCCTTTGGGGACGACAAACTTTTCTTTATCCTGCTTAAACAGGTTTTTCAATGTTTTAATCATTGTGTTTCAAAACCTCCTTTTCTCGGTTTTCGATAGAGCCTTTCAGCGCTTCAAAATAGGTGTTAGTAGGGTGAAAGGTGAGCTGTTTCGGGATAAGAAATTCAGACTTAACCCACGCACAGATAAATTGTTCGGCGTTCATACCGTGGTATTTCAAAAAGCCCATTGCCGCAAAGGGCGCAGCACCTAAAATACACATCCAACTAACCGTTTCCGTCCCGACATAGGGGCGAAGCAGAAAGTACAGCCCTACTGCAACGCCGCAAGCCAAAACAGAAAAAACGAACTGTCTGAGCGACAGCCCGAAAAACATACTCTCCGTGTATTCACGGATTTCACGATTGATTTTAACTTCCAAATTAATTCCTCCTTATCGCTCGGGTGCGTCTTTTTGCGGTGCTTTCGGTTGCAACTTTACGGGACTTTCACCATTTTCGGGACGGATGCAGTCTACACGAGAAGCGGCATAAATGGCGTTGCTGTTAAGCTGCCTTTGCCACGCACCCACAGAAGGCGCCCATTTGAATCCGTTGCTTTTCAAAACACTGCGTTTCTGCTCATCCGGCTTTTCTTCAAAGAAAACTTGCAGGCGGTTATCCTCGCTGTTTGCAACAACTTCACCGCCGTCAAACCCCCAACCCACAAAGCCGACCTCCTGATTGACGGTCAGTTCCTTGATACGGGATTTCAGCCTGCGTATTTCCGCATTGTTGTTGGTTAGCTCGTAATCAAAAAACGGTGTTTTCTGCCACGAATAGCCGTTTGCCACTTTGTTATCAAGTTTTGCGGCAAGGTCATCCGTCATTTCGGGAAAGCCTTGACAAGTACCGTGTTTACGATAATAGGCGTTAATCTCTTTCATATGACTTTGCGCCTGTTCACAGACGTTTAATTTCTCCGCCAGTTTTTCAATAGCCTGCGGATCGTCGCTTCTGATTGAATTTTGATAACTCATAAATAGACATCCTTTCTTTCATTTACAGTCCCATCATCTCACGCACAACACGATCTGCCATTTTGACCGCACCAACGAGAATTAACAGGTTGAAAATAAGCTCGCCTACATAGCTCCACACCTGTGTTACCGCCGCTGCATTGGGATCAACCACAGGTGGTGATGACGCAAACAGGGAGAAGATGATGCAGGCAAGCACGATGATTGCGCCCTCCAAGCAGACGGCGGCATAGCTTTTGATAAAAGATTTGCCGACATTCTGTGAAGGCTCTCCCGCAAAGGTGGATAGCGGTACAGGGGCGATAGCGGTGTAAAGGTATAGCTTGAAAAATCGCCCATAAACCGTCATTATCATTATGAAGCTTAGTACAGTGATGAACAGTCCGCCGATGAGCGTGACCGCCCATAGAGGGATTGATTCAAAAAAGCCGCAGTTTTCAACGGCAGTTACAATGCTGTCCGGTAAGACCGTGGTGGTTGCACCGCCCATACCGCTTGCGTTCATAATGGTGGATATAAGTCCCTGCACAATGTTAAATAGTGCCATCATCAGTTCCAGCCCGTAAGTTACTGCACCTTTGGCAAGGGCGAAGCGGATAAAAACCTTTAATGCGTGCTCCGGCTTTTTTAATTCGGAAAATGATCCGGCTGTCTTCATTACGCCGACAACAAAAAACAGCACAAGCAATGCGAGTCCGATTGCCTGTACTGCGCCGTGAATGTCAACCATGACATTCCATATTGTGCCGCCCTTAAATTCTGTGGGCGATTGCGTGATGAGCTGCCAAATCTCGGCTAACTTCTCGTTCCATGTGTTTAAGGCGTTTTCGAGGTTTTGTACAACCCAATTATCTGACATTTACGTGTTCCCTCCTTCCGTGGATTTGTTTTAATGTGCATTCGGCAGACCTCCTTTCCGTTCACACTTTACTGGTGGAAAGTGCGAGATAAATGTGATAAAATATATAAAAGCCAACTGACAAAGCGTTATACCGCAATGTCAATCGGCTATGTATCAAAGATAATCTCTGTTATTCTGAAATGGTTACTCAAGTGAAAACAGAGGACGAATTTATATAATACGATTGAGCAACAAATTGGAGTTGTAGAGAGGAGATCGCTAAATGCCAAAGATTAATTGGGTTGGTATTGTAAATAATACAGGAGATTATCAAACGGGCATTCTGCCAACAACAGCAAAAAAACTTGATATGCCTGTTACAATGGAAGGTATGATGGTAAAAGCACTTCCGTTCTTAATACCATCCGTAGTGATTATTGTTGTTTCAATGCTTTTCAAAACATTGAACGCTGGGCAACCAGTAATTACACCTCTTTATTTTGTTGTTGGTCTTTTTGGGGGGTTCATTGTTGGAATTCCGCTTCACGAACTGCTCCACGCTATCGTATATCCAAAAGAAGCAACGGTTTATATAGGGGTTATGCCAAAGCAGTTTGCTGCTGTTGCATTAGTTTCTTATCCTGTGAGCCGAAAAAGATTTGTCATTATGTCTCTATTACCTGTTGCCCTCGGAGTAATTCCTCTCATTATTTTTCTCATATCACCGGCAACAAACAAAGCATTAAACGGTGTGATGTTCGGACTAATGGTGCTGGGTCTCACATCTCCTTATCCTGATTTTTTCAATGTTTATCAGGTGCTGAAACAAACGAAAAAAGGCTGTGCATTACAATTTCAAAAAGACGATTTGTATGTCATACCGGCAATTAAGTCGAAATAAAGTTCCGATTACTATGTAAACATAATTATGATGGACAATAATCCATTTGTTCTAACATTAAGCCGTTTTTTGTCAGAGAGTAGTATAAATTTTAAGTTATCATTTAGATTATGAGCAAACCCTCTATACCACCAAAAAACGCAACACATACGCAAAATTATACCCACTATGTATGAGGTAGCCTATCCGTTTTCGGATAAGCTACCTTTTTTCTTAACCCGTAATCAAGGTGAGGATTTCTTTTGCAAAGGTAATGACCACGCCGCCCGCTAAGGTCAAAAAGCCGTTGGAACGCTGGCTCGGATCGTGGGACTGAAAGGAAAGACCGACCTGAACAACGCCCCAGCCCAGCAGAATCATACCGACTGCACGAATCAGCCCGAAAATGAAGTCGGACAGGTTGTTTACTACGGTAATCGGATCACCGGCAGCAAAAGCGGTCAGCGAAAACGCCGACACCGTAGCGATACATAAAACGGTGGTTACATAAAAGCGGAAGGCTTTTCTTGTCTTTTTGCCCATCGGCAGCTTGTGGGTTTCGTTACTCTTTTTGAGATTTTTCATTGTGTGTTTCCTCCTGTGATTTTTCAAATATTGCTTCAATGTCCTCATCAGACAACAGCTCATAATCGGTTTCGATTTCCGCCATATCCGGTATATCGGAAAGGTGCGTACTGTCGAGGGCGATGGTGGCAACTGCTTCAGTTACAGCGCCGTGGTTATATGGTTTTGCTTTGCCGTCCGTTGTCAGCGCCACATTCGGATGCTTCAAAATGTCGTACTTGTCATCCAGTATCGGGCGCTCGCCACGGATAAACAAAAGGGCGTAGCGATTATCCATCATGCGCACCTCATCGGGAGTGAGAAGCTCACGCCCTGAGATTTGATAGTTGGTGGAGTAGTTACCGCTTCGCCCTGTGCTTTTGCCATAGGTGTTGGTATCAATCGTTTCCTTGCCGAGCAATTCAGAAACATATTTGTGCGTGCTCTGCTCGTTGCCCCCAAGATAGAGAAATTCGTCGCAGTTCCCGATGATTGCCTCCCATTCTTTTTCAAACAACGCTTTTAACGCCGCTATATTTTGCAAAATGATCGATACAAAAACAGAGCGTGAACGCATAACGGCAAGAATTTTGGAGAAGTCGTCGGGCAGCGACACATTACTGAACTCGTCCATTAGGAAGTGAACGGGCATCGGCAAGCTGCCGCCGTATTTGTGGTCGGCAAGATGAAATAGCTGTTGAAATATCTGCGTGTAGAGAATAGATACAAGAAAATTGAAACTCGTATCGTTGTCGGGAATCAGTGCAAACAACGCCACCTTCTTTTCGCCCAAAGACGGCAAATCCAGTTCATCGGTAGCAGTCAATGCCGCAAGAGAGGAAAGGTTAAATTTTTCAAGCCTTGCCGCTAAGGTGATCTGAATAGATTTCAGCGTTTTGGCAGAACCTGAGTGATAATCCTTGTAATACTTCACGGCGATATGGTCAGGCTCTCGCATTTCCAGCCGTTCAAACAATTCATCAAGCGGCGACTGATAGCTTTCTTCCTCTTCACGCACATCGGCGGCTCTGAGCATTTCCATGACCATCGGAAAGTTTTGCTCATCGGGTGGTGCTTCATAACGCAAGTAGAAAACGAGAGCAAGAAGCAGCATAGAAGCCGCCGTATCCCAAAATGGATCATTGCTCTGTGAACCTTTCGGCGTGGTGGATTTGAACAGGTTTGTCACTAAACGCTGCACATCGTTGTCATCACGCAGATACACAAAAGGATTGTAGCAAAAGCTCTTTTCCATATTCAGCAAATCCAGCACTCGCACTTCGTAGCCCTTTTGCTCCAGCAAATACCCGGTATCACGGGCAAGCTCGCCTTTTGGATCAAGAACTACAAAAGAGGTGTTTGCCTGACAGAGATTGACTTTGGCATAAAACCTTGTTTTACCTGCGCCGCTGCCGCCGACTATGATTGTGTTCAGGTTGCGGCGGTGCTTTCTGCCGTCCAAACCCATGCGGACATTCTGCGTAAAGATTTTGTTTTCTTCCGCCTTTTTTGCCCGGTATTTTTTATCCACGGCTTTGGCGTCGCCCCATTTAGCCGAGCCGTGTTCTTCGCCTTTGCGATAGTTTCGCTTTGTCGAGAGGTAAATCCCGATACCCATTCCGTAAGCGACAATAAAAATGAGGACAGTTTTTATGCTGTCCTCACACCATTCAATATGAAAAGGATTGTTCATTGCTGCCGGAAGCCGGGCCATGATTTCGGGAAGTCCTCCCGATACAGCCGGGGCTATAAGCAGCCCAAGCCATATAGCAGGGAGAATACCAAAGGCATAAAGCGGAAGATTGCTTTTCGGATTATCTCGCTTCATCGGTCTTGTGTTTCACTTTCTTCGATGGGGCGTCGATGGTTTTAAGCAGTACCTCGTCCACAATGTCGGTGGGGCGTTCCTCCTCAATTAAATCGTTGCGCATTTCATTGAGGGCATTGATAACAACACCGTGCTCATATTTATCAAGGGTTAAAACACGCTTTTCTTGTTTTTCCATATTTAACGCTCCTGTCCCTGCTGGCGGGGTGCTTTACTTACCTCCAGCACCTTTGCCATTCTTGCAGAAATATCATTGACCGCTTCACGCACAGAGGACAATTCGCTGCGAATACTCTGTGCGTCGGCTTCACGGATGTTGTCGGGCAGATTTTTGAAGTCATACCCACTGACATCAATGCCGTTTTTCTTGCAGAGCATATAGCTGGCGCAATACGCCTTAAAGCCTGCTTCGCTGCGGGAATAGTTTTCGCCTTGTGCCGCAAACTGAGCGTGGGCAAGTTCCTGTGAAACGCAGCGGAAAATATCGGGTGCGTCCATTCCTTTGCGAACGGCAATCTCATTTGTTTCCGGCTGATACAGTGCGCCCACACTCTCGGGCAATGCTTCGCTGATTTTGATTGCGGCGGGTGAATTGTTGATAAGCGCCTTCAGTAATAGACGCTCGTCATGGTGGACAGCGGGTTTTGCCTTATCCTTTGAAGTGGTCTGCGAAATGTCAAAGACCTTTTTCACATTGTATGACACGCCCACAGAGCCGTCCTCACGGGTATATTCTTCGCCCGGCTCCAAAATGGTAACGCCTTTCTGCTGCTTCTTGATAGAAACACCGTTTTCTTTCCAAGCGTCAAAGTCCTTAAATTGTGTAGCCTGCGGCATCTGCGCCGTGATAAGCAGCGCATTGCCGACCGAATAGCGGTCGAAATGGCTCTGCACATCAAGATAGGTCTGGAATTTTTCGCTGTCCGTGCTGATGTCCTCGGCGGTGGTGTCAATGAGTGTATACGCTTGTTCACGCTCAAGCTGCTTTTTCTCTTTCCACGATTCTTTATCAAAAGGTTTGTCATTTTCCTGCTTTGCAGGTGCTTGGGCAGGGGTGTTGAAAATATCATCAAAATTGCTCATAGCATTTTACCTCTCTTTCGATTTCGGCTTTTTCTTGCGCTGGGGCTGTGTGTGCTCGGTGGTTTTTTGCGGTGATTTTTTATCTGAAGGCGCTTTTTCTTCACGCTTCGGCACATCCGCTTGTTTTTTCCTATCAGCCTGAATTTCACGAAGTTCCTCACGAACGGACGGCTTTTCCGGCTTAGAAATACCCTCGGCGGATCTGCTTTTGCTCTCTGAGGTAGGCTCGGACGGAAGGGATTTCTCCGTCTTTGCCGCAGTGGGGTTTTGCGGCTCTGTCGTTTCTTTCTGCGTAGGCTTTGCCATCAGCTCATCAAGCAGAAGGTCGTCCTGATTTTTTTCGGGTGTATCTTTTTCAGGTACAGATTTTTCACCATCCTTGGATTCACGAGATTTTTCAATCTCACTCTTAATAGTAGCGGTATCGATAGTGGCAAATTTGAAGCGCTCCACAATGCGGTTGATTTTGGAAGCGTCCTCAGCTCGCACCATCACATCCACAAGTCCGTCAGCCTTTTGACTTTTACCACGCAGAGCACAATAGACTACGCCATAACGCTTTGCTTCAATGGTAAATTGCTTGAGATTTTCCTCGCTGACGGTAAAAACCTTTAACTCCTTGCCCGATTTCAGCATTGCAGTCAAACGCTGCCTGCCCTTGATTTTGTTCTTGTCCTTGTTTTTGAGAATGGTATAGAGCATGGCGGCAATGTTTTTTGCCCCTGCGCCTGTGATTTTGGCGGCGACCTCGATACCCTCAAGGCTCATTCTAACGATTTGTTCCGCTGCGTCGCCTGAACTGTTCATCTGTTAATCATCTCCTTCAAACTTGGGAAATACGCTTGCGTATTTCAATGTGACCGCAAGCTATCTTCCTTTTTGATGTGACCTTGGGCGGTCACGGTAATCCTTTCCTTGCATATTTTCGTCCTCACGGACAGCTTTGATTTTTTCTACCATTACGCCGGAGCGCACGGCGATGTCATCACATAAATGCACCTCCCTTCGTAGAGCGTTCAGCCGCTTGGATAAATCGGAGATTTTGCCCTTGTTCTCAGACAGCTTCACCTCATCAGAAGCCACGGTTTTTGTCCGTGACTGTTTGTAAAGCTGTTTTCTGTCAGAGGATAAGGCTTTAATTTCCGTTTCTAAAGTAGCTTTATAGGAAGAAAGCTGCTCGGCGGTATCAATGTGATGCTCCCCAAGCAGCCTTGCTTCTTTTGTGATATTGTCAAGCTTCATCAAGTCCTCACGAAGCAAAAAATGAAGCCTGCGGTTTGATTGCGGTCTGCCTTTCGGGAACACACCCAGCAGATAGCAGTAGTGAATATACAGCGCACGAAAGCCAGTTGTCTTTTTTGCGGTTTGCAGATTTCCTTTTACATGGTAGGTTTTGGTTTTGTGCGGCACTTCGGAAAACGGACGCTCCGGGCGGCTCTGTGCAAGCAGTCGTTTGCGAATGTTATCAAGGGAGTAATCCTCGCCAAAGTTTCGCTGCAAGCGTACAAACCGTTCCTTTTTTGGCGGACGCACCGAAATATCCTTGCCGACTTTAATTTCATAGCCCAGCTTTTTCAGAGCATCAAAAAACTGCCTCTCCGTCATTGACTGACGAATGGCAGTATCTATATCGGCTTTTATCAGTCCACGCCAAGTGGGGCGCTGTTCCTGTTCGGCTCTCCATTCACCGTATTGCTTTGATTTGCCACGCTTCGGATTTTCAATCACCGATAGCCCATATTCCCGACAAAGAGCGTCGGATTCTTTCTGCATATTGAAATAGTCCTTTTCGCTTCGATAATAGCGAATACCGTCCACAAAGGAAACGGAATTGACTACAAAATGATTGTGCAGATGGCTGTTTTTATCAAGGTGAGTGGCGACAATGACCTGATACTTTTCGCCCCACAACTTTTGTGCTAATCGAATACCGATTTCGTGTGCAGCTTCAGGGGTAACTTCACCTTTGGCAAAGCTCTGATACCCATGATACGCCATAACACCCTCGTCCTTACCAAAACGCTTTTTGACTGCCATCATTTCATCACGGGCGGTTGCGGGATAGCAATTCACACCCGAAACGAAACGCTGCAAAACCTCACTGCTTTCATCATCTGCCTTTTGCGTTTTTTCATTGTTTACGGCATAGTCGATGACATCGGAAAGTCCCTGCATATCCCTGTCGGTCATATCCTGTTTTTCAAAGAATTTTGGGTTATCCGTCTTATTGGGATTTTCTACATAAACAACCACCTTACCCAGCCAGCCCTTTACGCTCCAAATAGAAGTGGTAGCCATTTATTCGATTGCCCTCGGAAGAATCACCGCACCCGTGATTTCCTTGACCGACTTTTCAAAGCGGCGCACGGTTTCATCATAACGCTGCACATCCAGTACATTCAAGATATGGGCTTTCTGCGCAATTTGATTGAGATTGTTGCCGATACCGTGCAGCTCCCGCATCATAGCGTAATAATCGGGCGGCGGTGCGTCATTTGGGACAACGCCGTTAATAAGGTGACGAACATACACCTCTTGTGATACACCAGATTTTTTGACAAGCTTGCAAAGGTGCTGATGTTCCTCCTTGCTCAAACGGGTGATAATTTGAATATTTCTTTTCCTCATTTTTTGGTGTCCTCCTTGTCATAGAGATGATTGATTTGCATAAGGCTCATTACAACAATGCCGCATAAACCACCGATGAATAAGCCGATGATGAAAAACAATAATTCATTCATTTTTGAGTACATCCTTTCTGCCGTTAGGCTGGGGTTTCAGGGGGACTCCCCTGACAAGCTGTGTATGGCTATCCATACACGATGCTTGCTGGTATAGTGCAGTCCATTCCTACGGAAAACTGCGTGGGGATTGCCACCCGCTAAAAAGAAATACCGTTCGGGTAGTGATAGCGCCATTCGTCGTATTCAGCTTTGGTGATTTCACCGTTTTTCTTCTTTTGCGCCATTCGCTGCCATTCGGTAAGAACTGTGAGAAGCGGTTGCTTTGAGCTTTCTGACAACTCGAATAGGCTATCCTCCAAAGAAAACAACAGGTGCAGCAGGGCGGTTTCATCGTCGATTTGTGAAACAGACAGTGCGGCAGGTGAAATGCCGAGAAAGCTGGACAATCGCACAACTGTATCTTCCTTTGGCTTTCTTGCACCGGATTCATATTGTGCGATACGAATATCAGCACTCTGCCCGGGATAGCCGATAGCTGTTCCGAGCTGCTTTTGCGTCATACCTCGCAGAGTACGAAAATAACGGAGCCGTTTTCCCGTGGAGAGAGAAAACCTCATCGCTCCGACTCCTTTTCAAATCTGCTGCGGTGTGGACGGCTGTGAGCACAGGAAAACTCAGCACCCTGAAAATCTTCGGCGTCAAGGATATATTCGCTGTTGTGCCAGCGATCAGATACAAGCTGCTCAGCCTCCTCACGGTTTTCCGCTTCCACAGTAACGGTCTTTTTCAGCGTTTCGGTAATGGTAACATCAAATTCTTTCATCGTTCAAAATTCCTTTCATGTTGTCTGCTTTTTAAGTGAGCAAGAAGATAATCATTAAAGTCCTTGCCACGGGGCGGCGGTTTATCGACAATGGCGTATTCCTTTGGCATAACTGTCATCAGAGCATTGGTTGCCATTCGTCCCGGAGTATCGTTATCCAGGTGCAATGAAATGCGCCTGATATGCGGATACTCCTCTAAAAACCGTGTAAGAGCTGCCGGAACTCGGCTTTCCTCAATAACCTTTTTCGGCTGATAGATGCCGGCAAGAGATAACAGGTTTTCGTCTTTCCAATCCTTGCCGTACAGCTTCAGAAGCGTTCCATAGGAAAGAGCGTCAATGGCAGACTCAAACAAATGCAGAGAATCATTGAGCCTTTGTGCGGGCAGAGAGAAAGAATAGTGCTTGTCGCTGCCGTTGGCGTCGCCTTTAAAGTCTGTGCCGATACCACGCAGAGCGGCATATTTCGCCGTATTTTGCTTATCAAAACCGACAAACACCACATTGTGGTGCGGACTGCTTTCATAAATCCGTCCCGTTTTGATACAGTAATCTATCAGCTCATAGTCAATTCCTCGGCTTTTCAGATAGCTGACAGCTTGCGTAGCATAGCGATTGACGCTCGGTAAAAGCAAAACCTTTGGCTTTTCTTTTGCCTCAGATACAAAAATAGGCGACCTTTCAGCCGCCTGTCCTGTAATTTGCTCCACAGCTTCCAAAAATGAAAGTCCGTTTACCTTTATGAGATAGTCGAGTGCCGATTTACCGCCGATACCCTGTGAAAACCAACACCACTTGCCGTTGGATATTCGCAGGCTGTCATGGGCTTTAGTGCAATAGATGTTGCCTGAAACATGAACAAGCTCCTGCGGCTCATAGTTTTGCAGGTAGGTCAACAGATTCATTTGCTTTGCCTCTGTGATAACTTCAGGTGCTATAAATGGCATTTTTCGTTTCACCTCCATTCTGAAACAGAAATAGCCGACTGATTTTCAAATAAGAAAACCAATCGGCTATGTAAAAAACGGCACGGTATTACGCCGTGCCGCCTGTGGTAAATTAGGATTTATAACGCTCCCACCTTTTTGAGATAGGCAATGCAGTCTGTGTGTCCTCTGAAATAGAGCTGCTCACGCTCCATAGATTCAAGCTTGAATTGTAAACGGAAATACTCTGCAACCGCCTTATGTTCCTCTGCGGTAAGAGAAATATCGCCTTCGCCTTCCATAATCTTTGAAATGATGGGATGTGCCGCTTTCAAATCGGAAATCTTTTGATACAGAGCAGCGTATTCCTTATTATTCTCCCTGAAATCCACTGTAATATCATTCTCGATTTCAGAAAAGGCATCTTCGATACGCTCTGCTAAATCATAATATGAGTTGTTATCGTCCATTGTAAAATCACTCCTTGTCGTTATAATTATACCCACCCGTGAAAACAATATCAAATGTGCAAATCAGCGTCCAGCTTTTCTTCATCGGCAAGGTTTACCATATCCTTTTTAAGTTTCTTTGCATATTTCATAGTGGCACAAGCGCCGCCGAAATCGCGGCGGACATAGGCAATCAAATAATCTGATTGGTCGATCATCCAGCAATTACGCTCTGTGATGACCGATTTGTAATGCACATCTGCAAGCTCTGACGGAATGAGAATGTCATCAAAATTGGATTCGTAGTAGTCTTTATCGGTATTCAGCTTGTTAGACATATAAGGCAGTACAAGAACGAGTCTTATTAAAAGCTCGGGGTGCTGCTTTTTTGCTGCACGGACAACAGATGAACATTTCTTATCAAATTCTCCCATACCTCCTGTATAAAACAGGAACGAAGTATCTGTTTTTAGTAGTTCTTCAATTGCAGAGGAAACCAGTTCATCTATCTTCTCAGAATAGACTTCTCTATGTCCTGCGAAAGTACAAATTTTCACCGTGAACCACACCTTTATTGTTAGAAAAATAATCTATATCCGTATTATACGGTTATAGATTATTATAATACACTCCAACCGTGGATACAATAGTAATTAACAAATTGTTGAAGCAAAGGAGGTGCAGTATGGAGCTTGACTATAAAGCAATCGGCAAGAGAATCAAGATTGCTCGCATAAAAGCTGACCTAACACAAGAGCATTTGTCAGAAATTATTGAAATATCACCTACCCATCTGAGCAATATTGAAACAGGAACTACCCGTGTCAGCCTGAATGCCATTGTCAGCATTGCAAACGCTTTAGGCATAACAAGCGACGACCTGCTTTGCGACAGTATCATAAAAGCTAAGGTGCAGTTTGAAAAGGACATTGCGCTTTTGCTGGAGGACTGCGATGAGTACGAAATACGCATCGTTAAGGATATGGTAGAAGCTACAAAATCCACCTTACGCAAAGACGCTCATCTGCGAACGCTCTCACATCAGTAAAATCATACAGAATAACCATTATAGGGGCAAGTCTGCAAAAGGCTTGCCCCTATATTTTGTACTATCGTTCATACTCCTTTCTCTGCGGTTTTTCGGCTGTGTCGCTCTCGTCCGGTGTTCCGTCAAAGAGTGCTTTATCTTTTTGATCCATATTGAGGAGAATGTTCAGTTCTTTGAGCCGTGCCGTTTTTTCGGTTAATTCTGCTTCTTTGGAAAAAGGCGTTTCCATTTCGGTACGGGCATTTTCAAGCTGAATTTTATTGTTCTCTAAATCCTCACGGACATTTTCAAGCTTTTCGGGGAACGATTCAAGAGCATTATCCATACGGGTGATATTTCCGAACACATCTGCACCGAGTACCACGGTATGGGAGAGCGTGCCTTTCATTGTCATACGGTATTCGTTTCTCGTGCCATCATACATAAGGACAAGAGAAAAGCCCCGGTACTGTCCCAGTGAAACAGCGTCGGAACCTGTCATTTTGGTGCAGACATCAATAATTGCTTTGCCTGCCGCCTCCTTTTCTGTATAGGGCGTATCAAGAATAGTGATACCCACAAAACCCTCCTGTGGTTTTGGATATTTGGCAATGAGCTGAACGTCTTTTTCATAGCCTGCAATGCGTTCTGTCAGTCGTGTAATGGTTTCGGGATATTTGCGCAGCACCAAGTCCTCAAGGGCATACTTTTGACTGAGGTGGCTGGCTTTGAGCATATTCAGTTTACCAACCTCCATATCAAGATTGCTCTTTTCGATAATCAGCGGATTACCTGTGGCAAGCGCCTTGATTTCCGAATAACTGAGAGCGGTTTCGTCCACATCGTCCGCTACACGGACAGGGGTTTTGCTGGTCATAATCTGAGCAATAAATTTCTGCTTGTTTTCTACGAGCTGATAAAGATAAGCGTCGAAAGTACCCTCGGTTACATATCTGAAAATCTCAACCTCGGGGTTAAGATTGCCCTGACGCACAATTCTGCCGAGTCTTTGCGCCAAATCCGACGGTCGCCACGGACAATCAAGGTCGTGCAAGGCAATCAGCTTGTCTTGAACATTGGTGCCTGCACCCATTTTCTGCGTGCTGCCCATCAGCACCCGTACCTGCCCGGAGCGCACCTTTGCAAACAGTTCTTTCTTTTTTGCCTCGGTGTTTGCATCGTGGATAAAAGCGATTTCTTCTTCGGGAATGCCTTTCTCCATCAGCTTCTTTTTCAGGTCATCATACACATTCTGAAAGTTTAACATAGAAGCTACGCCGTTCTCATCCAGCTGCATTTCTATGGGGCGTTCTTTACCGGGCGTGGACAAGTCGCAAAACGCAAGCTGTGCGGCACACTTATCACGGCTTTCATCCCATATACGATAAATATTTCTTGCGCATACAGAAATCTTGCTGTTTTCATCGTCAGCGGCAAGCGGATTGATAAGGCGCATATCCAGCGCCAGCTTTCTGCCATCATTGGTGATTTTCAGCATATTGTCAACGCTTGGATCAACATTGCCGTTTCGGATTTCCTCGGCTCGCTCGGCAAGCCCTTTAATCATTTTCTGCTGCAAGGGTGATGGCTTTAACACCTCTGTGTGGAAGTTGGCTTTTGGCACGGGAAGTTGCAGCATATCAGCGGTCTGAATGTCTGCTACCTGTTTGAAAGTTGACATCAATTCGGGCAAGTTATAGAACTTGGCAAATCTTGTTTTTGCACGGTATCCGCTGCCCTCGGGGGATAATTCAATCGCCGTAATGGTTTCTCCGTAGTTTGCCGCCCAATCATCAAAGTGCAGCATATCAATTTCCTGCAAGGTTTTATACTGCAAATACCGCTGAATGGTATAAAGTTCAACCATACTGTTGCTGATGGGAGTACCCGTAGCAAAAATAATCCCACGGCTGTCGGTGATTTCGTCAAGGTATTGGCACTTCATAAAAAGGTCACTGGATTTCTGTGCTTCTGTTTGAGCAATACCGCCCACATTGCGCATTTTTGTCATCAAAAAGAGGTTCTTAAAATAGTGACTTTCGTCGATAAAGATACGGTCAACGCCTAATTCCTCAAAGGTGACAACGCTGTCTTTACGGCTTTGGTCGTTGAGCTTGGCAATCTTTAGCTCTAAGCCTTTTTTCATCTTTTCAAGCTGCTTTATGGTGTAGCGCTCTGCTTTGGCGGATTTAGCCTCCGCAATACCGAACATCACATCGTCAATCTGTTTTTGGAGGATAATTTCCTGCCGTTCCTTAGACATAGGGATTTTTTCAAACTGCGAGTGTCCGATAATAACGGCATCATAATCACCTGTGGCAATCCTGCCGCAGAATTTCTTGCGGTTTTTCGTTTCAAAATCCTTTTTCGTTGCCACAAGGATATTCGCCGAGGGGTAAAGCTGGAGCCATTCTGATGCCCATTGCTCGGTGATATGGTTGGGAACAACAATCAGTGATTTGCTGCACAGTCCCAGCCGTTTCATTTCCATAGCCGCTGCAACAATTTCAAAGGTTTTTCCGGCACCCACTTCGTGTGCAAGCAAGGTGTTGCCGCCATACATAATGTGGGCGATAGCGTTGATTTGGTGGGTGCGCAGTGTAATTTCGGGATTCATTCCGCTGAAACGGATATGCTGACCGTCATACTCACGGGGACGAATGGAATTAAAGGTTTCATTGTAGATTTTGCACAGCTTCTCACGGCGGTCAATATCTTTCCATATCCATTCACTGAATTTCGACTTAATAAGCTCCTGACGATCTTGTGCAATTGCAGTTTCCTTTTTGTTCAGCACCCGTTTTTCATCGCCGTTTGTGTCGATAACGGTATCAAAAATACGAACATCTTTCTGATTTAAGGTCTGCTCCAAGATGTGATAGGCGTTAATTCGCTTTGTGCCGTAGGTTGTGATGGCTCTGATATTGCCGCTGTCTGTGCTTTTGTTTGTAATGTTCCATTCACCCGTGCATTTGGAGTTGAGGATTTTAATACGACTTCGGGAATAACCGCTTGTGCCGAACAGCTCATACATAAACTGCTGATAAATGTCAATCGGCACCCAGTTCACGCCGATACGCACACCGATTTCTCCGGCTGTCAAATCAACGGGCTGTACCGCTTCAAGGGCTTTGACATTCGCTGCAATCTGTTCTTTTTGGTCGGTGGGCAATACCTCATAAAGTGCCTGTGCCATTCTGAGCTTGCGGCGAACATTGCCGGAAAGATATTCGTCAGCCGTAACAAACGGAAAACGGGTTAAATCCACAAAGGAGGCAGGTACATCTGCGGCTGTTTCCGCACACTGAATATTGCGGAAAACAACGCCATTTAATTCGTTTTCCAGTTCCTCTGATGCTTTACCCGACAGCTCCGCCATATATTCCATATCCACTCTTGCTTTTTCGGATATAGACACGGCAAGAGCTTCGCTGGCAGTATCAACGCTTGTAACGGGGATATGTGGGCTGATGGTACGTTTAGAAAACATATCAGCCTTACGCTTAAAATTGCCCTCGCCGTCCAGCACCTCCAAAGAACAAAGCAGGCAGTAGCTGGTGTCCTCTCCAAAGGCAAGACTGTTGCCACGGCTGCACAGCAAACCGTATTTCTTGGTGTAGTCGTCATATAGGGTGTTGAGCCGTACCTGTTCTTTTTTGATGTCCTCATCGGGATAACTTTCCGTCTGATACTCAATGAGTTTGCGAACACAGTCCCGCAGGACAATCATTCCACGGATACGGTTTTCTGCCGTAACAGAAGCTTCTACAGGGTGCATACGGGAGTTTTCGCGGAAATACAGCTTGCCGTCTGATATGGTGAAGCTGAAATTGCGAACAGACGGATCGGCAGGAATAGATAAATCTTCTTCCTCGTCTGATTGCTCCATCTCATAGGCAGTGATTTCAGCGTGGAGATTGCTGACAGCTTCACGCAGCTGCTCCGAAAGGTCTGCATTCGCATAGGCTTTGCATGTGCTGTCCATGCCGAAACGGGTGGATTCCATCACCATTTCGCCCAGCACCATATCCGGGTGCTGCACAAAATAGCTGTTCATGCGAATGCCATGCTCGTCCGTATCCAAATGCACCCAATCCGGCTCGATGTCCGTCATGCGGTCACGTTTTTGCAGAAAAATAATGTCGCTGGTAACTTCCGTGCCTGCGTTTTGCTTAAAGGCATTATTCGGCAGTCGGATAGCGCCGATTAGGTCGGCTCGCTGGGCAAGATATTTGCGAACAGCAGAGTTTTCCTTATCCATTGTGCCTTTAGAGGTGATAAACGCCACAATGCCGCCCGGGCGCACCTTATCTAAGGTCTTTCCGAAGAAATAATCGTGTATCAGCCAGTGGTGTTTGTCGTACTGCTTATCCAGTACCTTAAAATCGCCAAAGGGCACATTCCCGATTGCAATATCAAAGAAGCTGTCCGGCATCTGCACTTTTTCAAAGCCGTTTACGGAAATGCTGCTGTTTTGGTAAAGTTGCTGTGCGATGCGTCCGCTGATGGAGTCGATTTCTACGCCGTAAACCTTGCTGTTTACCATGCTTTCTGGCAGACTTCCGATAAAGTTTCCAACACCACAGGCAGGCTCCAAAATGTTGCCGCTTTGAAAATTCATTTGCGACAGTGCTTGATACATGGCATCAATAATGACGGGAGAGGTGTAAAAGGCAGTCAGGCTGCTTTGCCTTGCGGCAGCATACTCGTCCTCGTCAAGCAGGCTTTTTAATTCCTGATAATGGCTGTTTCTGTCGTCAAAGCAGTCGGATAACCCACCCCAGCCTACATAGCGGGAAAGGGTGATTTGTTCCTCAGATGTTGCCAGTCTGTTCTCGTATTCAATTTGCTTTAAGCAACGGATAGCGGCTGCATTGGCGGCAAATTTTTCGCTCGGTGTGCCGTAGCCCAGCCGTGTATCAGTGATACGGAAGTTATGGCGCTGTTCCTTTGGTATTTCGGGATGCAGAGTGGTGAACACCACCCGTTCACGCTTTGGCTTTAGCGGTGCAAGAGCAGTCTGTTCTTTTTTGGTGGGTAATTCCGATTCTATATCGGAAAGGTCAGGCTCGCCCTCGTCGCTTAAAATTTCATCTTCAATATAGTCGGCAATATCTTGATTATCACCTTTGCCGCCGTGAGCAGCGTACTCGCTGATGCCCTCATCAAGCACTTCATCAGAAACCACATAGCCGGATTCTTCTAAATAATCGGCAATCTCTTGTCGCTGGGTTTGCTCCTCCGGGGCGGGTAACTCTTGAAGCGGCTCTAACGATTGCTTTTCATGAAAGACCGAATAAGTGCCATCAAGATATTCACGCATGGCTTCGATTCCAGTTTTTCGGCTGTCATAATGTCGCTCATCCTGTGTTGTGCTTTCCCATACAGGCAACATCATATTTTCATAGATGTTCTGTACTTGTGCCGAGTCGGTAAGCTGTTTGGCAACCTCCTCGACACCCTCCCAATAGTCTGAAATATCGTTGTGGGAATATGGGCGTGGGTGTTCATCGGGCACATTGTAAAAGAAACCGTGTACCAATCGTGCCAGCTGTTTGCGCTCATATTCCGGCATTGCCGCACAGTCATCATCAGATAAGAACTTACCGGAGGAGATAAGGGTGCTGACACGCTTTTCCACCTGATTCCATTTCAGTTCCACTTTAGCATACGGCTTACTGATACTGCCGTGGCTGAAAAACAGCCCCTTTCCTTTTTGGTAGGTGAGGTTGTCGTTGCCACCATGACTGCCGCTGTATTCCCCGTGATAATTCTTTAAGAATTTTTCACGTTCACTTTTTTCGGCGTGATTGCGATAAAAGGAAAATACGGAAAGGCGGTAATCGCTGTCCCTTTCACTACCACGCAAAATGCGGTCTATCTCATCGGTGGAAATGAAAAAACGCCGCTGTGGATTGTAGTCATCGGCGACGGTAAATGACAACTGTTCACGCTGAAGGTCAGTTAGCTTTTGCAGCAGTTCTTTCGGGCGGTAAAACCGAAAGCGCAGTAGGTCACGATTTTCCTCAAAGGCGGAAACAAACTCGCTCCACTCATCGGTAATGCGATTGAGCATTTCGGGATCAGCTAAAAGGGTGGAAACCTGTTTTTCAATTTCAGGGAAACCACCTTTTTCGGACAGCGCCAAGCGAATCGTCGGTGCATAATTTGCCGCATTTGCTTCTTCTGTAAAATCACGAGTAACATACACAAGATTTGCCGCAAGGGTATTTCGCTCATAATCGGCAGCCTCATCAAGCTCGTTTTGCGGCATATACCGCCCTAAGTCCAGTAGCTCACGAATACGCTTTGCCGCCTGTTCCCAAGTAACGGCAGTGGCATAGGAACGATTGGCGGTTTCACCCTCGGCAATGCGAATACCCTCAGAATTATACCAAACAGACACTTTGCGGTCATTGAAATAAAAGCCAGCACCGTTTGTTCCGTAATGCTCTTGCAAAAACGCCGCATTTTCTTCCAGTGACTTATCCTTCATAAAATAGGCACAGATGATAAGGCGGCTGTGTTCTTCGTTTGCCCCGATACACAGGGCTTCATCAAAGATTTGTTGGGATAGCTGCGGGTGTGGAAAGAAGGTTATTTGCTCTGTGCCGGAAGGGGCAGGTGCATCAAAGCTTGGCATATCAAACAGGGATAACTGCTGGCTGTTCTGCGTTTTCAGCTTTCTGAAATCCGTGTTGACATAGTATTCCTTTTTGTCAATGAGCTGCTCAGTCCAGCCGACAATAATATCCCACGAAAAAACGGACTCCTTTGTACGGGATAGGTAAGCACCCTCCCACATCAGAAGTCCGTTTTCCTGCGGTTTATATCCAACACGCTTGCCGTCTACAAGAATTTCCGTGTATCTGTCCTGATAGGCTGATTTAAGGTATTTCGCCCGTTCAATTCGGTCAGAATGAACGGAGAAGAACAGCTCAATTTGCTGTTTCTTGTATTTGAGGTCGTCGTCCTTATTGGCGATAACCGCCATAATCAGCTTCTCATCTAAAAACGCAGGCAGCTCCGTTTCGGAATCGCCTGCGTTTTCTAAGGATTCTTCATTTAGCTGTAAATCAACTCGTTCAGAACTATTTCCTCCGCTGAATGACGGATGTTGTTCATCAAGCCTACCCATTTCATTTGGTCTTTGGCTTTCAGCTCCTCTGTCACGCCCTCGGTCTGCGCCATTTGTGCCGTCATCTGCTCCATACGGGAGAGAGCTGTCCGCTCGATCTCCATCAGATGGGCGTTCAGCTTGCCCGAGGTCAGAAGATTGGTATAGGTCACTCTGCGGTGCTGTTTCAGAAATTTCCGGCGCAGCAATGCGTACTTCCCAAGGCTGATTTCCGGCTCCTGCGGGGGCAGAAGATTCGGCAGATTGTAATCGCCCTGCCTCGTGTATGTGATTTCGTTCATCGTCAAAACTCCTTTCAGAATTGTCGGTTTCATTTCTGTCTATATGGTACTCATTTTCCGGTGCATTTTCAAATGTGCGAATTTGCTTTTCATTCTGCCGTCCCAAATTCAATACAGTGCGGGAGATAGTGGAAAGGCACATCTGCGAAATATCGCCCGTGGCTGTGCCGAGAGCATTCAAGGTTTCCGGTGTATTGAAATTGAGAGCGTCTCTAAAATCGTCGTCAGAATAATAGTCGCCTGCATCAATACCGCAGCGTGTTAAGAGCATATACCCGATACTGTTCTGCAAAACGGATTTATAGATGACCTCTACATTAAGATCGTCAAGTTCCTCTAAAAAGCTGTTTTCCTTACAGGAATGCAGTTCTGAGAGGTAATCGGGCATATTGTCCTCTACGGCGTTTTTTGCCGCAGAGAGAAGCGCCGACGCCAAGTCGGATTTGTCGGCAAGTGCACCGAAGCTATTTTCCAGTGTTTCAATAATATCCGTTTCATAGTCAGACTGCACTGCCCAAATAGGAACAGGACGTGAAAATCGGCTGCCGTGGGTATCTGAAACATCAAAGTAATATTTCAGTCGTGAACGCCCGGTGTATTCGCCGTCAAATACGGCGATGCCTGTGGCACCTCGGTTTACCCAACGCCCGAACTGCTTGTTCCAACGCTCGATTTCAAGAACGGCGGTAGCGTCCGGGCGCTGGGCATAAACTAAAAGCTGCTCATCAAAGGACAGCCGATAGTTTTGGCAGGCAGAATGAAGAAAACTTTGCCAAGCCTGCGGAGCCGTAACGCTTTTTTGTGTGCGGTGATACAGCTCCGTGATAATTTCATATTTTCTCGCCATTCAGCAAACCTCCTATCGTTCGTATTCTTTCTTTTTAGCGGGTTTTATCGGCTGCCCGTTCCTATCGTAGTGTTTCGGATTGGCGGCAGGACAGTTCCAACCGTACATTGAGCCTGCAAGCATAGCAGCTTCCTGTGCCTTTGTTACGCCTTGCTTTTTATTGCGGTCATCTGCAAACATACGGTTTTGTTCCGCATCGTCTGAGGAAAACTCGCTGTGAAAATAGCCCTTTTCACCAAACTTAATTACAATCAGTTCTCCGTTTGAGGGCAGTGTGGAATGGCACACCTCCGGCAGCATCGGCTTTTCCGGTGCATATTTATTGCCGTTATGCTCCATAATCTCGGCAAACTGGCAAATATGATATAGCTCTCGTCCAACTTCAGCATGGGTTTCATCAATATACCGACAGGTGCGCTCAAGCTTTTCGTCCGTATCAAGTGTGATGATGATTTTTCCTCCGTCCTCAACACGAAACAAGTCCTTGTAATGGCTGTCAATAAAACGAATACCATTTGCAGCTTTTTCCATATGCTGGTCAAGCCAATCCCTGCGGTAGCAATAACAGTAGAGATTGTATTCTCCTTTGTAGGGGTTAAGCCGCATAAGATAGGCATATTTCTCGGTATCAACCCTCACGCCATACTCTCGGTCATTGCCAAAGGCACTATCCGGTGTAGAAAAACAGTATTTTGAAAGTGTACTGCGGTTGCGGAGAATGTTTCCGTCTTTGCGCAGATCATTGATAACACTGTCAAACTCATCTTTGAATTCCTGCGTTTTCAGGTCTTTTCTAAAATCGTCCCACGAGGAAAAGAAGCCCTCACCGTTTGAATCCATATCGGCACGCAAATGTCCGATGCAGCCTGTTTGCATACTGATTTGCTGTGACTGTGAATAGGTGTAATTACGCTCCGCTGGTTGTAAAACTCTGAAATCCATTATCGTTCACGCTCCTTATTTTTTGATTTTACAGTGGGAACATTTTCTTTGCTTTGGTCGATAGGTTCGAGAATATGAATTTCTCGCATGGCACGGTCACATAAATCCTTTTGCGCCGCAAAAAGTGTGGTGCAGTAGTGCCCCCAAAAGTAGTTGTTGCCGTCCTTGCACTCCCAAGTAACAAACGGTGCAGGAGCTTTTGGATTTTCACCCAGCACAAATTCGGCTTTTCCAATATGAATAGAATCAGTGATGATATATCCGGCATTCATTCGTATATCCATTGTCAGCGTTCCTCTCTTTCTTTTGCGGCTTTTTGCCGTTCAGACTGAACAACGGCAAGCCGTTCCTTTGCCCAATCGGGCAGCCCTTTCATTTCACCCATCACATCACGGCGCTCCCATCGGGTTTCTTTGCCGGAATAAATATTGATGCAATAACAGGCAGAGCCACGGGAATTTGCACTTGCACCAAAGCCGCCCGTGCAAAGCCAAAGCTGGCGGTCTGCGGTTTGATATTCACGTCGTAGCACCTCGGGGCGAATAACAATGACCTTACCCTCAATGTTCTTTTCGTAGCTGTCAGGAATACATTGGTCGGCGATGATTTTTGCAGTTGGAACGGTCACGGAACTGCGTTCTTCTTTTAGCCTGTTGCCTTGTTCCTGAATCCGCTGTGCATAAACACCAATGATTTCAGTATAATCATCGCTCATCAGGCAGTCATAATACCGTCCCAAAAGGTCATTGCTTTCATAATAGGCGCAGAGATATGGATACTCGCAGTCCTCATCCACGCCGAACACAATCTCTTTTTCTCCGACACGGATAGACTGTGTGATTTCATAGTTTTTCGCCATACGCTTTTCATTGTCCATTGCGCTCGTCCTCACTTTCCTGCAATTCTTCAAGCAGTGCGGCGGCACGAAGCCGATTTTTCTCTGACAGCACCTTATTCTGCACACACATCACCGCACGAATATTGGCAACGGTGATGTCGGGGATTTCCACCATTTCCTCCGGCGTAACAGTAAGAATCCGTGCGGGAGAATAGCCCGCCTGTGAGAAAATGCGGAATAACCTCTGTTCAAATCGTTCTTTACTCATTTTAGTTGGCTCCTTTCGTTGTTCATATTTTTTGATGGAAGTACGCCCAAAAGCATGGTATACTTTAATATTGAAAAACCGACCACCCACAAAAGTGGGCAATCGGTTATGTATTAAAGATTATCTCTGTATTCTGAAATGGCAATTTGGATTGAAACAGGGAGCGAATTTATATTAGTTTGATTCGCATTAGGTAAATAAGGCATACTTGCCAAATTAGAAGTAGTAGGGGTAAGACAATGAGTAGCTGGTTTACAGTTGAAAATATCGACAAAGACACATACGCCATCAGCGAGTACAAGCATTGGGAAGAAACCCACTGCTATTTGCTGTGTGGGATACAACGGGCCATTTTGATTGATACAGGCTTAGGTGTGGACAACATCAAAGAAGTAGTAACCTCTCTGACCCATCTTCCTGTTACTGTGTTAACGACCCACACCCATTGGGACCATATCGGCGGGCACAAGTATTTCTCCCATATTGAAGCCCATGAAGCAGAAAGGGATTGGCTGGCTGTGCAGTTTCCTATTCCCCTACAAGTAGTAAAGCATAACCTAATGGCAAAGCCCTGTGAATTCCCGAAGGGCTTTGACCCAGAAGATTATCAGGTGTTTCAAGGGATACCAACAGCAGTATTCACAGATGGTGTCACCTTTGATTTGGGTGGTCGCCTGTTGACCGTCATTCACACGCCTGGTCACTCGCCTGGGCATTGTTGTTTTTACGAGCCCCAGCGAAAGTATCTGTATTCTGGTGACTTGATATATCTCGGTTGTCTTGACGCATTCTATCCAACTACTGACCCAAAACTATTTTATCAATCGGTTAAGCGGGTGGAAGTTCTGGATGTTGACCGAGTTTTGCCCGCGCACCACCAGCTTGTTATCCCCACCGACTTAATAAGGAGAGTTTCGGGGGCGTTTGACAAAATAGAGCAGAGTGGAAAGTTAGTACAAGGAACTGGGCTATTTGACTTTGGAGACTTTCAAATCCACATTTAAACAACTTCCAGTTTGTTGGACTGATTAAATGCGCCTTATTGGGAAAAGGTGAATAAAATAAGCATTTCTCGCTTGTTCACCAACGCAAAACATAGCATATAAAATCAACTCTCTATGTACCGCAGCCTGTGCAAAACCGCACAGGCTGCTTTTCTGTTATTTCTTCTTATTTCTGACTTTTAGGAAAATCAGCGCACCGACGATGAAAACGACAAGTGCGATGCCGACAATGGTTTTAGCGTCCATTATTCCTCATCCTCCTTTTTCTTTTTTCTGAAGCCGAGAACACCCAACGTAACAGCACCCACAGCGGAAATGCCCATTAGTGCAAACCAAAGGGCAGGATTGCTGTCGTCACCTGTTTTTGGGGTATCTCTCAGCTCATTGTGCATTTTTACGATGGTAGTAGAGCCGATCTGAACAGTTGCCTGTTTGTCCGCAGGCAATACATAGGAAGCACTGGCGGAGTTGGAAACCTCGCTCACGGTGTACTCGCCGATACGGAGATTTTCAATAAAAATTTCACCGTTCTTGTCGGTGACAAAGGTCTGATCGTAATTCACGCCGGTTACTCGGAACGAGAAACCCTCCACCTTTTTGTCCGAAGAAGTCTTAACAATTTTAAGAGAGCCTTTTTGTGCGGCGTTGATAAAGCCTTTACCAGCCTCATTTTCAACAGTGACGGTCTTACCGTTCTCTGTAATGGCAAAATAGTAGGCATTTTCATCGAGAATGAAGCCAGCCGGAGCGGTCTTTTCTTTGACGAAATAGCCGCCGTAAAGCAGGTCGCTCATCTGATACATACCGCCGTTCAGCTCGCTCATTGTGCCGAGCAGCGTATCGTCCTTGTCAAACTTCTTATCACCGTTGCTGTCTGTATAAACATCAAACACAGCGCCGGACAGATGATTGTCGGGATAATCTTTATCTACCTTAGTGAGCTGCACATTGCCACGAATACGGGTGTTGGAAAGCTCAATTTCGATTTCAGTACCGTCCTTATCAATCGTGACAGGGAAAGAAGTTTCTGAAAGCACAAACCCTGTCGGTGCTTTGATTTCACGGACAATATAATTACCATAAGGCACATCGGCAAAAGAAAAACTGCCGTCCCCATTGGAGGTGGCAGTTAGGATTGCATTTTCTGTTGTAAACTCGGTGGTGTTGGGCATAAATAGTCCCATCACAGCGCCGCCAAGTCCTTTGCCATCCTCGTCTTTCTTAATGCCGTTTACTGTGCCACGAATCAGCTCATTTTCAATTGGCTTTCCATCGTTGGCGGTTAGCTTTACAAGCGCCGTGTCCTGCCCTGCGTATTCGAAGATAACAGGATAGGTTTGATCTGATGGAAGATATGCGGCGTTGGTAGAAAGCTCTTTTACATAGTAGCTGCCAAATGGAAGGTCAGTAGAAAACTTTGCCGTGCCATCTGCATTTACCGATACAATTTCAAGCAAGCCGTCCGCAGGAATAACCGTGCCGTCAGCGGCAGTGATTTCCTCTGTGGCGAAAATGCCGAAAGTAACATCAAGGATTTCACCATTTGCACCGATACCGAATTTATCGTCAGATTCCATGGCTTTTGCAAGTTCAATTTCAACCTTTTGTCTTTGGTTATAGAAAGAGGTCGCTGTTTCGGTCACGCTGATTTCCTGCCCGGCATAAACAAGTTCTACGGAATGAATCTCGCTATTTAGCACCATACCATGCGGTGCGGTGATTTCCTTAACCTCATATTTGCCGAGATAAAGTTCTTTTGTGGTGGCAATGCCGCCTGCGCCCGTGGTAACGGTATCTACTACCTCACCCTTTGAAGCACGGAGCGAGCCGTCTAAGGTGTAAATATCTTCGGCGGCAGTCACTTCGTAAACGGCACCCTCAAGACCTTTTACCTCATAAACAGGTTGATACAGATTGCCGTTTGTTGTAACGGTACTGAATACTTCACCTGTTTTGCGGATATTGACAACGCCTTTCTGCGCCACGTTGGGCTTGACCACTTCAATAACGGTAATACCGCCATCTTCCGTGGAACCGTCTTGCGTGATGTCAAAATAAATCGGTGTCTTGTCAAGCACATAGCCATACGGAGCTTGTACCTCAACGAGGGAATAGCCTGTGCCGTAGGGCAGCTTTTCAGGAGTTACGAGATACCCGTCCGCATTGGTGTAGAACGTATCAATAGTAGTTGGGGTGGGATACGTAAAGCTCATGGTTACAAGACTTCCATCGGGATGATAAATCTGAAAGCCGGAGCCTGCATACGGAATGGTATTTCCCGTTTCGGCATCTTTTTTAACTACCTTGATATACGACTCAAACATAGCATTGTTGATAAGATAGCGGTAGGTTGCGCCGTCCTGTGCAATATACACATCAAAATCGGGCATATATTCTGTGCCCTCCCAGCCTTTGGTTTGGTTGACGGTATAAATGCCATAAGGCAGGTCTTTGGTCTGTGCAAGGCCGTTTTCGTCACAAGTCAAATAGTCACGCTCAGTTTCCTTTGCATTGTCATAGCTGCCTGCGGCTTTGAGATAAACGGCAAACTCAGCACCAACCTCGGGCGTTTCAATCTGTGTGCTGCCATCGTCCGTATGCTTAATTAGTGCCATATTGCCCTTGATAACCTGTTCGGTTACATCGTTGGCAGTGGTGTTTAGCTCAATGGTGTACAGCGTGGCAGAAGCGCCAACCTTGTGAATGGTGTTGTCAATTAAATATCCCTCAGATGGGTTGATTTCACGCACAGTCCAGTCCTCATCACAAACATAATAGCCTGTTGTGAACTGACCATTTGCATCGGTGGTGTAGCTGTCAACGAGCGTTTCTCCCTTGAACAGCCCGTAGGTTGCGCCAGCAAGAGAAGCATGACCCTGCGGAAGTCCAGTTTCAACGTCGCTCTTGGTGAGCGTAACACGGAACTTTTTAAGAATATTGCTGACCGACTGATTGGTTACCTCATTCCACTTGATTGTGGCGTTTTGTGCTTCGGGAATGACGTATCGGATAGGCGTATCTACTTCCTCAAGGATATATGGCGAGCTGCCGCTAATCAGCACATTCTTGAAAGTAGCGATACCGTCCTTATCTGTGACAGCATATTCATCCACTGCAAGTCCTGAAAGTGAAGTGCCATAGAGGTGGAATTTCATGCCCTCAACCAATTTGTCTTCACTGGTTTTCGTCACCTTTAAATCGCCACGCTTTAAAACATTGTTGAAGGTGACAGTAGAGGTCTGACCGCTGACAATCGTTACACGCTGAACTGCCTGTGGCTCGTATTTGTCGATAGACTGCTCTGTGACCGTATACACACCGGGGTTGAGGTCGGTAATGTCAATAACGCCGTTTGCCCCTGTGGTTTTGGTAGAATTGTAGCCATCGCCGGAAAAACTGAAACGGATTCCCTCAACCTTGCCGTCCTCTGAGGTTTTGACGAGTTTCATATTACCCGTCTTAACTTCAAGATTAAGGTATCCTGTCACAGGGTCGCTGACTTCTGCAGCATAGGTGGTAAAGTCCTGTGTTCCGCTGCCGATTTTTCCATCTGACCATACGACAACATCTCTGCGCTGACCACCTGTCTTTTCGGCTGTGATGCTAATTGCGCCTTTAGGGGCTTTATCGCAGCTAATTGTCAAGGTATTGCCGCTGATAGAGAAGTTCAACCCTGCGTTAGGGGAAGAAAAGCGGTAATTGCCCAGCACACCACTCTGGTCGGTGAGCGTGGTGGAGTAATTTGTGCCATTCCATTTCAGTTCGTAGGTTCCGGCACTGCCTGAGCTGCGGCTAAAAAAGCTGGGCAGCATGGTATGCTGTTGCACGGAAGCTTCCATAGAAGAATAGTAGCTAAAGATAAGGTTTCGCAGTGGGTGATTGCTTGAAATCTGTTCAACAATGTTGTTCTTGCCCTGTGAATTTGCATTGACCTTTCCAAACTGGCTGTCACGTTCTCCGACAACGGTTTCCCAAATGAGAAGCTGTGTGGCAATCATATGAGCAATCTCGTTGGCATCGGAAGAATTAGAGCTGTTCCAGCCTGTATTTCCGTTACCGTGCCAACTATACTGCATAATTCGTCCGATATATGCCTTCATCACAGTGGGAGAAATGGTTGGGTTAAGCCCTGACGGATAATTATCCCAAAAGTTTTCGTCAAACCCACTGTATTTGTCCCCTGTTTTGCAGGGAACACCCGGTTCAATGCAATAGACCACTCTGCCAGTATATGAATTCTCACAAAAGACCGAATAGAAATTATCTCGTGATGCCGTACCCCAGCCGCCGAGAAAGCTCAGTGCCGGGTGACCCCATCCGGATTTGTTGGCATCTGCACTTCGGGGTAAATCGATCATATACAGTGTCATTTCAGACGATGCGGCAAACGCCGTTGTGCTAAGTCCCGAAAACATACCAAAGCTCATTAAAAGCGCAAGGCACAGGGACAAAATTCGTTTTCCTTTTTTCATTTTGCTGTTTACCTCCTTAAATTATCGCACAAAAAAGACACACCATTTTACAGATGTGTCCTCCATGTACTGTTTACTTTTACGCATATCCTACATAAATGTTGTAGTCACCATTTCCTAAATCCTCTGACCACACCCAAAAAGCAGTAAAGCCACTTGCTTTATACCAGTCCAGTAAATCTTTTAAATCTCGCTCAAGATATTTTGAATTACCACTTGCAAGAGTTGGATTGTCCCAACATGCGGTTGCGGTGCTGTCCAAAGATAAACCGATGGTCTGACCATAGCTTTTCGCATATTTCACATATCCGCTGACATCAAAGGTCGGGGTGGTTAGTTCAGTTGGTGCAGGTGCGGGCTGCTGTGGCTCTGGCGGTTTTGTTGGCTGTGGTGTAGGTGCTTCCTCCTGTGGTTGTTCCGAAACAGGCGATGGTGTAATTTTCTGCTTGGGTGATGGCTTTTCTTCCACTAATTGTGGTTCTTGTGCCTTTGGTGGAGCATTTGTATTCTGCTGTACATCATCGTTGGCAGGCTGACTATGCTGAATAGGGACTTCGCTGATTTCATTACCCGCTAAAAGAGAAGATGAACTGTTTTCAGCGATTTTTTCTTCCGGTTTTCTTTCACTCACAGAAGCGGTACTGCTACTTGTTTCGGGAGTTACAGATTGCTGTGAGCAGCCTGTAAGAGCTATTGCCAATACAAGTGCTGTGATTGTTAAAATAAGTGATTTTTTCATTGGCTCGTCCTCCTTTGCAGCTTCATTGTACGCAATTTGCTGTGAATGTGCAAAGGTGCAAGCCCCCCCTGTTAAATCATACGCATCACCCTTATATATTTTTTTTAGCTGGTATTGCTGGTTTTTGAGGGGGAGAGGTGTGGAGAGGGGGAACAACGCAGTGCCGCTAACCATTGCAAATGGGCAGAGCTATCCCTTGTTAGTAGCATTATCTTTCTTGTGCTTTTTGCCGTTCCCGAAACCGCTGATAATGCTCAAGCGCTTTTATCACATAATCTTCGGTTTGATTGGGTGGGATACTTTTGGGAATGAATTTGCGGAGTTTTTCTGCCTGAAAGCTAATTTTCTCTTTTTGATTGGGTTTTTCCTCCGAAAGTATGGAAAGGATGACTTCGTCATTCAGCTTTCCGTTTTGAGAAAACTGTTTCATTTTAATTGCCTGCGCCAAAGACGGGGTACAATCCTCACATTCCATTGTTTCAAGCAAGGAGTGCTGTTCTTCTTTTGGCAAGTAGGAGATTTCAACCGCCGGACGAAAGGCAATTTTGCTCTCGTCCACCATTTGCAAAACTTCGGGAATAAGCTCGGTAAGACGGATATATCTGTATATTTGTGGTTGACTATCTCCTGACTGTACACCTATTTGATTAGCAGAGGTAACACCTTTCAACTTATTATCCATTGGAGAAGAAGTTAAATCTGTTCGCTGACCTTGCCGTTTCATAGCTTCAAGCCTCATTTTCAGTGAGAATGCCTTTTCACTCGGCAAAATAGTTTCACGCTGCAAATTGGAATCCACCATAAAGATAATGGCTTCATCACGGCTCATTTGCCGCACAACGGTGGGTAGCGTTTCAATTCCAGCTAATTCACAGGCACGCTTTCGGCGGTGTCCGCTGATTAGCTCATATCGTCCGTCCTCTTTTTGCCGTGCAACGGCGGGTGTGAGAACGCCAAATCGCTTAATGCTATCCACCATTTCAAGCATGGCATCGTCCTCAAGAACCTTGAATGGGTG
>CZCA01000177.1_pt2 | contig 40588 bp, 30 predicted proteins | sample 591981 | NCBI WGS metagenome assembly CZCA01 (sample SAMEA3556810, study PRJEB10932) | anaerobic digester metagenome | reverse complement strand
CCTTGGCGTTAAGCGCCGTGAAGAACGCACCGCGGCTCGGCAAAAATCCGCCGCTCATCATCACCCACAGAATATGCATCAGCGCTATATTCGTTCCCATGGGCACTGTTTGCACCACAGCGCTCATTGCATGTACAGTACTTTCTAGGGCGATTAGCATGTTCCACTCCTTCTGGTCTTTGTCAACCACATTGTGGACTGCTAATCGCCTCTTGTCATCTTGTGCTCTATCTCGCTCAACTTTTACCGGAAACTAAAGGCAGAAGATAATTCGTTAAATTCGCCTAATTCGCGGCAAGCGTCTCAGGTGAATTCGCCTAATTCGCCCAATTCGCGGCAAGCTTCCGGTTCCCTTGACGACCTCTGGGCGCTCAAGGACGTCTCCTTCGAGGTCCAGCACGGCGAGGTGGTGGGGATCATCGGCCGCAACGGCGCGGGCAAGTCGACGCTGCTCAAGATCATCTTGCACATCACCGAGCCGACGAGCGGCCGGACAGAGATGTTGATTCCATGATCGCTGAAAGGCCACCATCGAGGGTAGCCATTGCGCTGGCGCTGACAGCCATCGTCGGGGTTGCCCTGGGGTTGCGGGTTTGGGGCATCGGGTTCGGGTTGCCCTATGCCTACCACTATGATGAGCATTTCTACATCAACACAGCCCTAAACCTGGGAGCGGGTGTCTTGAACAACCCGCCTTATGCGCCGGTTGGCCTCTCAAATATCCTTTTCGCAGAGTACGCAGTCTATTTTGTGTTGGGGCGCATTCAGGGTATCTTCCTATCCTCGCAGCAGTTTGAAGCAGCTTATCGGGCCGATCCAACGATCTTCTACCTCCTTGCTCGCCTGACTTCAGCGGTGCTAGGGTCCCTAACCGTGCTTCCGGTTTACTGGCTCGGTCGCATCCTCAGGCCGAAAAAAACAGTTGCAACAGGACTGCTCGCAGCAAGTTTGGTGGCCGTTGGCTTCCTCTACGTGCGCGACGCGCATTACGGCGTGCCGGACGTTGCGATGAGTTTCGCGGTCACACTGGCAGTTTCCGTCATCCTGGCGGGAGTGAACAGGGGCCGAAATCGTCTCATCTACTTGGGCGGATTGGCTGCCGGCGCCGCGATATCCATGAAGTGGACTGCGCTGCCGGTTGCTTTGCCGGTTCTGCTGGGCGGCCTTCTTGTCGCCGGGAAGAACAAAAGAGATGAAGGTAGCACAGCCAGACTTCGCACTCTGTTTGTAACTGCGCTGTGTATGGCGCTCGGCTTTGCGCTGACCTCGCCACAAGTCATTATCAATCCTGGCCCGTATGTGCGCGAAGCTTTCGGCCAGCTTGGCGCTGGCCAGGCCGGCGGGTTCGAGATCTGGCAGGTAGACTCGCTCCCCGGCTGGCTCTTTTACCTCAAGACGTTGAGCTACGGCCTGGGCGTGCTGATGGGCGGGCTGGCCCTGCTTGGAGTGGCCAATCGGCTTCGGCTGGCGTTGCGCTGCCGTGACCGTTTGAGCTATTTGCTGCTGGCGTTTCCGGTCGCGTACTTCGTGGTCATGGGCGCAACTCGTCACTACTTCGCGCGCTACGCGCTGCCCCTCGTGCCCTTTGCCGCCGTGTTTGCGGCCGATGCCATCGTTTGGCTGGCCGGTCAGCTTGCCCCACGAAGCCGCCCGCTGGCATGGGCGGCCGCAACAGCGCTCGTGCTTGCCGCGATCGCCCAGCCCTTAGCAGCCAGCGTCCAGCATGACTGGTTGCTGTCCCAAGCCGACACGAGAACCCAGGCCAAGGCCTGGATCGAGGCCAACATCCCTGCCGGCGCCAGGATCGCGATGGACTGGCCGACCCATGGGCCGCCGCTGTCCACGCCCGAAAGGCCGCTCCCAGGCGCCGCCCGCGTTTACGATGTGACCCTGGTCGGCGGCACTGGACTGGCGGATCATCCCATCGCCTGGTACCGGGAGAACGGCTTCGATTACCTGATCGCCAGCAGTTTCATCTACAGCATCCCATTGGTGTACCCTCAGCGGGACGCCGAACGACGGGCCTTTTACGCCTCGCTGGAGCAGGAGCTTGAGTTGGTGCAGGAGTTTCGCCCCAACGACAGCGATACCGAGCCGCCGTTCATCTTCGACGAGATTTACGGTCCGGCGATCAGCCTATGGCAGCGCAAGCGGACGGGGCCGGTGATAAGGATCTACAAGATAAGATGAATTTATTCCGATTACACCAGGCCTGGATAAACAAAGCCATCGTGGCGAGCATAGCTCTATTGACCATGGCTTTGCGGCTGGGTTATGGTCCTCGCACCGTAGATGATGCGTTCATAACCTTTCGCTATGCACGGAATCTTGCCGAGGGTGCCGGTTTTGTTTTCAATTTAGGTGAAAGAGTATTGGGCACCACAACACCACTTTTCACTATACTTATAGCAGGATTTTACCAATTGAGGTTAGAACCAACGTGGATGGCTTTGCTGACCACCAGCCTTGCTGATGCCGGCACCTCAATACTGATTTTCCTGATAGTGCACAGACTTAGCCGTAACCTTATTGCAGGATGGATTGGTGCGAGTCTGTATTCATTTTCGACGGGTAGCATTACTTTCAGCGGTGGTGGAATGGAGACGGGGCTGTTTGTCTTTCTAACCATGTTATCAGTGTATCTGTTTATCCAGCGCCAGTCCTTATTGGCCGCCACTAGTGCAGCGCTTGCCACATTGACACGCCCCGAAGGAGCCATGGTTTTGCTTGTGATGGGATGTCTGTACTTATTTCGCTTTCACAGAATCCCTTGGGGAATGATTGGTGTGAGCTTAAGCCTAGGCATACCGTGGGTTTTGTTTGCAACGTTTTATTTTGGTTCGCCGTTCCCCCAATCTATGATAGCGAAAGAAAGCACCTATGCATTTCCACCTCTCACGGCTTTGAAGAGCTTACTCGGTTATCTCGTTGTGTACACGTTACCGACGGCCAGCACTGACCAAACACGTCTGGTCAAATACGGAGTGGTCATCCTCATCACAGCTCTCAGCAGCATGGTTGCAGTAATTTACCGCAGACAGAGTGTAATAAGAAAACAGGATGCCCCAGCAATTCTATGGTGTATTCCCGCAACTTACCTGGCTGCCTATGCAGTGGCTAATCCTCCGGTCTGGGAATGGTATGCGTTACCAGTAGTACCTTTTGCGATTATTTTCCTAGTCATGGGTGTTACAGAAGGTGGGAGAGTTTTGACGAGTCGCCGGAGAAGAGGAGAAGCTATCGTATCGAGCGGCCTTGTCCTTCTGTTGGTGGCCACTTTCGTTCTAGGTGTCCTCAATACGCGACATGTCCTGAGCGCCGACATAAGAAGTGGTCGCGAGCTGGTCTATATAGCCATTGCACAGCGTATTGCTCCAATAGCCAGACCAGGCGATAGCTTAGCCACACCAGAAATTGGTACGCTGGGATACTACCTCCCGAAAGTCACGATTCTCGATACGCAAGGACTGGTTTCACCTTCGGCTGTGCCACACCGACAAGAGGTGCTAAAGAAGCTGGCGGCAACCGAAGACTTCCAAACGCTGTGGTTTGCCAGCGGTATGGTTCCGCCCTCCCTAATCTATGAGCAGAAGCCGCGTTTTGTGATTGCGCCTGAGAAAGTTGCTGCCATGTTACTTCAAGATCGAGCCTTTCTAGCTTCTTATCGGGAATTCCTCAAAGCGCATACTGCGTTGATGGGTAGCTCGAGCATCATCGTTTGGCAACGAATGGAGTAGAGCGGCTGGAGTTCCGTTGGGAAGTGAAGTCATCAGCCTGTGGCAGCGCAAGCAGCCGGGGCCGGTGATCAAAATTTACCGCATGAGTCCATGAACAACATGTCGAGAGTGAAGTCCCGAAGAATCGTGCTGTGGCTCGGATCGAGCGCCATCTGGCTTTGGGGTATGTTTATGTCCGTGCTAGCTCAGACCCCTCCATCCGTCTGGGCACCGCCCCAACCGATCAACAACGAATGTTGTGCGGCTTATCCGCTTCCTATCATTGACCCGTGGGGGCAGTTGCACTTATTTTGGGCCGATGCTGAACGTTACATCTGGTATACGAGATGGACGGGCGAGGGCTGGATACAGCCGGTCGACGTGATTGCCAATCCCGGTAATGGCACGGCTACCGGCCCTGATGTTGCCGTTGACACCCTCGGCAGATTTCATGTGGTCTGGCGGGATGGCGGGACAGGAGGGGCGCTGTACTACGCCAGTGTCGATGTATCACAGGCCGCTGACGCGCACGCCTGGCGTTCGCCCACAGAGCTGGCGCCCCAGGCATTGGGCGCTGCCGTTGCCGTTGATCAGACGGGCACCATCTATGTGGTCTACACACCCTTCCAGGCCGGCGAGAGCTTTTCACTGATCACTTCCCGGGATGGCAGTGCGTGGTCGCAACCGCTACCGGCGCTAAGCTCACTGTCGTCTGATTTCACGGGCGGTTCCTACGTGAACCTGGCTTTGGACAAGGCTGGCAGCCTGCACGTAGCCTGGAATTCGCAGGCGTATCCCGGCGGATATCCCGAACATGCCGTTTTCTATCAGCGCTCTACAGATGGCGGCCTGACCTGGAGTGAACCCTATGACCCTGACCCTTTGCCACCCGAAGTGGATTCCGATACCACCAGCAACTTCAAGAATAAAATGCTCAATGTGGCAATTGGCCCTGCCGGCGACGTGCATCTGACCTGGCATCAGTACACCGGTTTTCGCTTTCATCGTTGGTCGAACGACGGCGGGGTGACCTGGAGCGAAAAAGAACCCGTCTTCCCGGACATGGGAGCGGCCTATAACGGTGTGGTGGACATGGCCTTCGACAGCACCGGGCGCATGCACATCGTCGCCTCGCGCGGCGCTATCTGGTATCGGACCTGGAGTGTGAGTGCCGGGTGGACGCCGCCGGAACTGGTGGATCCCACCCCGGCTGACTGGCATCACCATCGGGTAGCTGTGGTCGGTGGGAACGAGGTGTTTCTCTTCTATCCGGATATCAACGAGACCGGCATTCTTTGGTACACCCACAAGATTGTGGACGCGCCGGCTGTCGCAACCTTGCCGGCGCCCACCCGCCTGATTGCAACGCAGGTCCCTCTGGTCTCTACCCCGCAACCCGCATTGACACCTGTGCCGACTGTAACCGTGACTGCCGCAAAGCTGTCGGAGCAAACAATGAAGATGCCTGTCGGCCAGACGCCAACCCTTTGGATCTGGGCGTTGGTCCCTGCCCTACTTCTGGTAGGCGCGGTGGTAGTCGCCCGTCTGATGTCTATGGGACGACGGTGATGACTGAGATCAAGATGCTGAACAACGCCAGGATGTTATGGCAACACCGGGAACTGCTGTGGGTATGGGCCAGCCGCGAGGTGCGTGTGCGTTACAAGCAGTCGCTCCTGGGCGCAGGCTGGGCAATTTTGCAGCCGCTGGCGTTGACCGTCATGTTCAGCCTGGTCTTCACATTTGTGGTTCGTGTGCCTACCGATGGTGTGCCGTATCCAATCTTTTCCTACACCGCTATGCTACCGTGGACGTTTCTTGTTTCTTCCATCAGCTTGGGCGTGCCCAGTTTGGTGAACAACATGAATCTGGTGACCAAGATCTATTTCCCACGCGAAGTGCTGCCGCTGGCTGTCATGGCTGCTGCCGGGGTGGACTTTCTCGTAGCCGGCCTGGTCTTTGTCGGCATGATGTTCTGGTATCGCGTCCCGGTACATTCCACCGTTCTGTTGCTGCCTTTGCTCCTGGTGATACAGGTAGTTTTAACCTTCGGTATTGTCTTGATCGGCGCTGCCGCGCTGGTCTTTTATCGCGACGTCCGTTTTCTGGTTCCGCTTTTCTTGCAACTCTGGCTATACGCCTCGCCCGTAATCTACCCGGTCAGCCTCATTCCGCCGCGCTGGCAAAACCTCTATTTCCTGAACCCGATGGCCGGCCTGCTGGAAGCGTATCGTGCCATCCTGCTATATGGCCGATGGCCGGACTGGCGTTCGCTGGCTACGGCATCGCTGATTGCCCTGCTGTGCGGCATCGTGGGATACGGGTGGTTCAAACGCCTGGAAGCGCGCTTCGCCGATCTGATCTGACAGGACATGGAACCGGTCATTCGTTTCGAACGTGTCAGCAAACACTATCGCCTGGGCGGCACGCCGACACTGCGCGAGAGCCTCGGCGCCCTGCCTCGGCGGTTGCTTGGACGTAGCGGATCAGGAGACAACGACAGCCGCGAGCTGTGGGCCTTGCGTGACGTTGATCTACAGCTTTATGCGGGTGAAACATTGGGCATCATCGGCCCCAACGGCGCCGGCAAGACGACCTGCCTCAAACTGATCGCCCAGATCACCAAGCCCACCTCGGGCCGCGTGGTCGTAAAGGGCCGGGTCTCTTCCCTGATCGAACTGGGCGCCGGCTTTCATCCCGACCTGACAGGCCGCGAAAACATTTACCTCAACGGCGCCATTCTTGGTATGCGTCGCCGTGAGCTCGATAGTCTGTTTGATAGCATCGTGGCCTTTGCTGAGCTGGAGCGCTTCATTGATACGCCGGTCAAGCGCTACTCTTCTGGGATGTATGCCCGGCTTGGTTTCGCCGTCGCTGCCCATGTCAGCCCCGATATCCTGCTGGTGGATGAGGTGTTGTCGGTAGGCGATGCCGCCTTTCAGAAGCGCTGCTATGAGAAGGTTTGGGAATTGGTGCATCACGAAGGCCGTTCGGTGATCATGGTTTCGCATGGATTCGGCTACATCCGGGCGCTCTGCACCCGTGTGATGTGGCTGGCCAACGGCCAGATACAGATGGTGGGCGCGCCGGACGATGTCATCCGTGCCTATGAGAGCAGCGTTTTCAGCCGGACGACAGGTCTGCCCTTTGCATTGTCCCAAAGCGCTGAGGAACAGGTGCAAATCGTGGGCGTCACGCTGCTTGACGCCCAGGGTCGGCCCTGCGAACTCTATGCGCCCCAGGACCCTGTCACGATACGCATCGCCTATCAACGTAGCCCGGCCGTCGCCAGCCTGACCTTTGCGGTGGGCGTGATGCGCGACGACACGTTGAACTGTTATACAAGCTATGCCGATGAGTGTGGATTCGCTCTGCCGGAGGATGCTTTGGGCGGTGTGGTCGAGGCGCGCTACGACGCTCTGCGACTCATGCCGGGCGCCTACCGGATGTATGTGACCGCCCTCAGCAGCGACGAGAAACGCACGGTCTATACCTACCGGACGGCGGGCTTTCATGTGACTTCGGAGGACAGCCTGGACATCCGCCACGGCAGTTTCTACAACATCCCGCGCTGGCGGCTGGCCACCCCCACCTGGGAGGAAATCACCTGAGATGTGTGGCATCTGTGGCCTCTGGCAACTTGATGGCGCTGCGGTAGAGCACAGGGTGTTGGAGCGAATGACCAGGCTTTTGGCTCACCGCGGGCCGGATGGCGAGGGCCTGCATGTGGACGGCAGCCTGGGCCTGGGCCATCGCCGCCTGGCTATCCTTGACCTGACCCCGGCTGGCCACCAACCTATGTCCTATGCTGATGGCCGCTATTGGATCACCTACAATGGCGAAGTGTACAATTTCCTGGAGCTGCGACATGAGCTGGAAAGCCTGGGGCATCGCTTCCGCAGCGAAAGCGACACCGAGGTCATTCTGGCGGCCTATGCCCAGTGGGGTCGCGATTGCCTGCTGCGCTTCAACGGCATGTGGGCCTTCGCGATCTGGGATGCCCAGGAACGATCTCTCTTCCTGGCGCGCGACCGCTTCGGCGTCAAGCCCCTATTCTACCTGCTGGAGCGGGATCGCTTCGCCTTTGCTTCCGAGTGGAAGGCGTTTCTGACCTTGCCCGGCTTTCAGCGCCGGGTGGATTGGAGCACCTTTGTCACGGCCCTGCTCGATCCCTATTGCCAGGAGGGCATTGAGGAATGCCTGTTGCTGGGCGTACGTCGTTTGCTGCCCGGCCATTGTATGCTCGTGACGCCCCGTGCAACGCGCGTCTACCGCTGGTGGAACACATTGGATCATCTGGTGGAGCCGCCGGTCGGGTTAAGAAAACAAGCTGAGCGTTTTCGGGAGCTATTTGAGGACGCCTGTCGCCTGCGCATGCGCAGCGATGTACCCATCGGTACCAGTCTGAGCGGCGGGCTGGACTCTAGCGCCATCGTCTGTATGCTGAGCGAGATTGGCAGCCGGTCCGAGGACGGGCGTGAACGACTGGCCAAGGACTGGCAGCGAGCCTTTGTTGTGACCTTTCCCAATACGCCGGTAGATGAACGAGCCTATGCCGACCTGGTAGTCCAGCGCAGCGGGGTCAAGGCCGAGTATGTGACGCCCACCGCCCAGGACTTTCTCAACCACATTCAAGATGTGGTCTATCATCTGGAGGGATTGGACGCAGGCATCATGATCCAGCTTTGGACGCTTTATGAGGCGCAGCGTCGGGCCGGCGTGGTGGTGACGCTGGACGGCCACGGCGGCGACGAACTCCTGGGCGGCTATGTGAGCCATGTGCTGCACGCGCTGCATGACGCTGGCCGGCTGCGGTGCTGGCCGGGCCGTTATCTGCAACTTCTGGGCGCCTATCGAGCGATGTTCCGTAACTCGACCGGCTCCATGCAGCCCGACCGGCCTCTGAGCCAACTGGTAGCTGATACCAACGCTTGGGTTGGCATGGCCGGACGCTTTGGCCTTTCGAGGAGGCGCCGGGCAATGCGGACGAGCCCGGCCTCCTTCTTGACACCAGAAGCGCTGGCGTTGGCCCGCACGCCCGATCCGCCCTACATGTGGCCGGGGAACGGACATCTTGGCGCAGCGCTCTACCGGGAGTTCCATCAGACCATGCTGCCCACCATCCTGCGCAACTTCGACCGCATGTCCATGGCCCACGGCGTCGAGGTACGTATGCCTTTTATGGATTGGCGGCTAGTAACCTATGTGTTCTCGCTACCGCCGGAAAGCAAGATCGGGCAGGGCTACACCAAGCTGGTGCTGCGCGAGGCCATGCGCGGGCTGCTGCCGGAGCCGGTGCGCACACGAAGGGATAAGATTGGTTTCGCACCCCCTCTGGCGGACTGGTTTCGCTCGGACTTACGCCGGTGGCTTCTCGATGTTGTGGGCCATGATGAAATCGAAGCAAGCGATCTCTGGAACCGAGCCGCTGTCTGTAACTGGCTTGAGGGCAAGTTGAGTGGCAATAGCCTGTCGTGGGGTGATCTGACAGGCTTATGGCCCCTACTGCACGCCAATTTGTGGAGTAGTAGCATTAGTAGCAGGTGGATATCTAGTCATGAGTGACACACTTCCCCTCGTCAGCGTCGTCATACCTACCTTCAATCGTTGTGGACTCGTACAGCAAGCGATTGACAGCGTGTTTGCGCAGACCTATCCGGCCTACGAGGTGGTCGTTGTTGATGACGGCTCCACAGATGGGACGGAACAGGCGCTGGCTGATCGGTTTGGCGAACAGATTCGGTACATTTGGCAAGACAATCAGGGGGAGTCTGTAGCCCGTAATGCAGGGATCTCAATGGCGACAGGTGAGTATATTGCACTGCTCGATTCAGATGACATATGGCTTCCTGACAAACTAAGCCAGCAAGTGCTATTGATCGAGTCTTCATCTCGGGTCTGTATGGTCGGTTGTCAGGCATGGCTAATCGATTTCCAAGGTCAGCGACTGGACGACACTCCACTTGGCTCAGGCCTTGAACCTGCAGATCTGAGCCTAGAGAGCTTGCTCTTGAGCAATAGGTTTGGAGGGGGTAGTATCGGTTTGATACGGCGGGGTGCACTAGAACAGGTTGGTGGCTTCGATGCTGACATCCGGTTTGGCGAAGATTGGGACTTATGGCTGCGCCTGCGCGCCCAGTGGGATTTCGCGTTTATCCCAGTGCCATTGGCCTGCATTCGCCGTCATGTCAACACCCAATGTCATCTGCCTCGCCCAGAGAATATCGAACGCGTACTCAGCGATCATTTTAGATTGCTTGGTAAGGCATTCGCGACCTTACCGCCAGACAGCGAGCTCGTTTACCTTCGCCCTCGTTCATTCGCTCGTCAATATGCAGAAGCTGCATTTGCCAGCTACGCTTGGGGACGCCATGTTCAGGCCAAAGAGTGGCTTGCCCGGGCGATAGAGCTCGATCCTGCCCATTGGCGGAATCCGCAGACATGGCTTCGGATGTTGGTCAACTACGGCGCCGCCATCGCCGAAGTCGAGGGTAGTTTTCAGGTGGAGCGAATCGAGAGTTACCTTCACGGTGTTTTGACCTATTGGCCGCTTCCACATCCCCCAAACGGACAACTTTGGAGGAAGGCAAAAGCTCAACTCTACGCACACGGAGGATATCGCGCCTACCTGGCAGGGGATTGGTGCACAGCGCAGGATTTCATGTGGCGCGCCTTGCGCGCGGATCCATCACTTTATCGTGATCGTGGGTTACTACGTCGCTTCTTGCGTGCTGCTATCCGCATCAATTAGTACCAGAGTCACTGTTATCGTCTGCCACAAGATAACCTGTGAAAAACGTGCACGCTGCTGTTGACGAACGATCTTTATGATCACGCGCCGGAGTTTCAGGCGATGGTGACGGACAGATCGCTCAAGATCGGCCTGGTTCTCGACGGCGCCGATCACTTCCTGCGCCCCATCGAGGCCGAGCTGCGCCGCCGCCATCAGGTGGTGCGCTTTTCCCCGCGCTTCGTGCGCCTGTCGCTGATCGGCCGGCGCGTCAACGATTGGCTGCGGGCGCGACAACTCACCCGGTTTCTGGCGCGCAACGATGTTGTCTTTTTCGAGTGGGCGGGTTACCTGCTGGGCGAGGCCAGTCGCCTGCCCAAGTGCGGCCGGCTCGTTGCCCGCATGCACTCGGTCGAGCTGACAACAGGCGTCGAGCAGATCCGCTGGTCTAGTGTAGAGCACCTTATCGTTCTGAACAGCGCGTTGCTTTACCGGCTGCAAGCATTGATTCCGTCGTTGCCGCCGGTCACCGTAATTGCCAACGGTGTGGACCTGCAGCGGTTTCGCTTTCAACCCAGAGATTTCCGATATCGGCTCGGCATGGTGTGTAGCCTTTTGCCGATCAAACGGATTTACGAAGTGGTGCTAAACGTGTATGAACTACGACAGGCTGGCTATCCTTTCACGTTGCGCGTCGCCGGCAGTCCCGGCGACGGCGAGTCCCGCCGTTACGCCTGGGCTTTGGAGTCGCTGGCCCAGAAGCTGAACTTGAGAGATATCGTACGATTTGATGGCTTTGTGACCGATATTCCCGAATGGCTGGCGGATGTGGATGTTTTCATCTCCAACAGTTATTGGGAAGGCCAGCAGGTGGCTCTTCTCGAGGCCATGGCTGCTGGCTGCTACTGCCTGGGCCACTGCTGGGACGGCATCGAGGAGGTCCTGCCGCCGGACCATATCTACACCACCGACGGCGACTTGCGGGCGAAGCTGATCGCCTATGCCGCATCGTCTGCGACGGAACAGCAGACGGCCCAGTCTCAGATGCGCGCTACTGGCCTGCCCTGGGTAGCCGACTTCCGAGATCCGTGGTCACAAAACCCGTTTCTGAACGCTCCGACTTCTTTGCATGCAAGGCTGACCTAGAAATGGGAACGCGCAACCTTGCGTAGTGCAGACCACGTCGTATCAGTGGCAGAAAGCATGACCGAACAAATGCGCTTGTTGACGCTTCTCGATGAGATGGTAGTTGCAAACAACTACGACATCTGAACGTTTATGCGCCTCTGCTATCTTGCTGACCCTACCAGCAGCCACACGAGCAAGTGGCTGAGCTACTTCCTGAACCGCGGCGACGAGGTGCACCTACTGGGCTGGAACCCTCCCACCGATCCGGCATTGGCCAGGGCCTACTATTACCACCTGCCTGATGTCTTGCCCCAGGTCTTCCCTGCATTGGTGCGTAGCGTTTTGTGGCATGCCAATGCGTGGCCGCTGGTGCATTGGCGACAGTGGGGAGTGCTCCTGGACCAGATCCGTCCGGACGTCTTCGACATCCTCATGCTCAACGCCCACCAAATTCCGGCGGCGCTGGCCAGGCGCGGTCCTATGGTAATTACTCCCTGGGGCAGCGATCTGCTGGTCTATCCTCAGGGTTACACTCCGCTCACGCGCTGGTTTCTGGGCCGAGCACTTCGTCGCGCCGACCTGGTGCTCTGCAACTCCGTTGCGCTGGCTCAGGCAGCCGTGTCACTGGGTGCACGCGCCGAGCGGATTCGTCGCGTCGGTCAAATTGTCGATCTGACCCGCTTCCGGCCTGGCCTGGATGCTACACAGCTGCGTCGCTCCCTTAGGCTTGATGGCGGGCCAGTCTTGCTCAGTCCGCGCAACCTGCAGCCTTTGTACAATATCCATGTGCTCATCCACGCTATGCCGATGATCCTCGCCCAATGCCCAACAGCCAAGTTGATCCTATTGGGTAAGCGGGAGCTTGATCCGCCCTATGTCCACTACTTGGAACATGAGATCAAGCGGCTGGGCCTGTCCGAGGCTGTGCGCTACGCTGGCTGGTTTGCCAACGACGAAATGCCGCTGCTCTATGCGCTCGCAGACGTGGTGCTTTCGATCCCGACCTCGGACAGTCGTCCTTCATCGGTTTTCGAAGCCATGGCCTGTAGGGTACCGGTGGTGGTCAGTGACCTTTCGTCGTTGCGGGAGATCGTGAAGCCTGAAGAGACGGGGTTAGTGGCGCCGGTCGGCGATGCTGTCGGCACAGCGGCCGCTGTCTTGCGTCTACTCCAGGATGAGTCGCTTTGCCGTCACCTTGTCCAACATGGGCTAGAATTTGTACGGCAGGAAGGCGACTACAACGTACAGATGGCCAAAGTCGCTGCTTGTTATGAAGAGCTGTTGTCTGGAAAAACAACATGTGCGGTATCTGTGGGATAATCCGCTTTGATGGCGCGCCGGTAATGGCCGACATGATCACGGCTATGAGCGACCGACTGGCTCATCGTGGTCCTGATGGCGCTGGTTTTTATCTGGATGGTTCTCTCGGATTGGGCCATCGCCGATTAGCCATCCTTGATCTCAGTTCGGCCGGCCATCAGCCCATGAGCTATGGCGACGGCTGCTGGTGGATCACCTACAACGGGGAAATCTACAACTTCTTGGAGGTGCGCAGCGAACTGGAGGCTAAAGGCTACCATTTCCGCAGCGACGGCGACACCGAGGTTATCCTGGCCGCCTATGTTGAGTGGGGCAGCCAATGTCTTTATCGGTTCAACGGTATGTGGGCCTTCGCCATTTGGGACAGCCAGAAACGCACCCTTTTTCTGGCGCGCGATCGCTTTGGCGTCAAGCCGCTTTTCTATCTGCGTTTGCCCGGGTGTTTTGCCTTCGCCTCGGAGATGAAGGCCTTCCTGGCCTTGCCCAATTTTGCGCCGCGCATCAACCTGCCCGTGTTCAAGGCCGAGCTGCTGGACATTCACAGCCAGGAGGGCGGCCCCAATTGCCTGCTACAAGATGTGTATCGGCTGCCCGCCGGTCATTGGCTGCATGTTGCTGCCGATGGCCATATCACTCTACAGCGGTGGTGGCGAACATTCGATCACCTGACCGCTGTCCCTCAGCGTCTGGAAGAACAGGCAGAGCAATTCGCGTCGCTGTTCATCGACGCCTGTCGCATTCGTATGCGCAGCGACGTGCCTATCGGCACCTCGCTCAGCGGGGGACTGGATTCCAGTGCCGTGGTATGCACTGTGGCAAAGCTGGCCCGGCAGGGCAGCGCCCGACAGGCAGCTGATTGGCAGCGTGTCTTTGTGGCCACCTTTCCGGACACTCCTGTAGATGAGCGCATCTATGCGGAAATGGTCATTCAGCAAACCGGGGTTCTTCCGGTCTTCGTTGTGGTCGACGCTCAAACAACGTTCGATTTGTGGGCACGGACGATCTATCACGTAGAACAAGTGGTAAATGGGCCGCTAGGCAATCTCTGGCTGCTCTACGAGAACGAGCGCCGGTCCGGCGTAGTTGTGACGCTGGACGGCCACGGTGGCGACGAACTGCTGGCTGGCTATCCCCATTACACTATCGCTGCGCTCTACGATGCCGGCTCCTGGCCTACGCACCCCCGGCGTTATCTCGAGCTGTTCGACATCTATCGTGGGTTGTTGAGCAGTCCTTCCGACACAGGACCGCGTACCAATCTGGTCTCGCTTGCCTGGGAAACTCACGCCTGGCTGCGGGGGCTGCGACGGCTGGCGCAGCGGTATAGCGTGCACAAAGTTAATGCAAACCGGGCTGCGGGGCTGAATACCTGGTTCGGGCCCGCGCTGGCCGAAGTAGAGCCAATGTCGCCTACCGTAAGCGATGAATTACCTGACGCCTCACTTTTTCGACGCACTCTCTATCGCGACTTTCATGCTACCGTGTTGCCTGTGATCCTGCGCAACTACGACCGTATGAGCATGGCGCATGGTGTAGAGGTGCGTATGCCCTTTCTGGACTGGCGACTGGTTACCCTTGTTTTCTCCCTACCCGACACGAGTTTGCTCGGGCAGGGTTATACCAAGCTGATCCTGCGACGCGCTCTGCAGGACTCGCTACCACCGGCTGTTGTAACGCGCCGCGACAAGATCGGCTTCGCCTTGCCCTTTTCTCGCTGGCTGCTTGGCGAAGGAATACACCAGTTTGCACGCCTTTTGAGGGACGCCGGATTGCCCAATTCGCCCCTCTGGCGCCAGGACATCGTTGAGGCTGCGGTAACTCAACTGGAGTGTAATCCTACCTGGAGTCACATTAGTGCCATCAACACCTGTCTGGCAGCCCAGCTTTGGCTGCGCCAATATGTCCCAAACGGGAACGGTCTATGAGAAAACTCCTCCTCATCGCCTACTACTTCCCCCCCATCGGCGGCAGCGGTGTGCAGCGGCCGACAAAATTCGTGAAATACCTGCCGAAGTTCGGCTGGCAGCCCTACGTGCTCAGCACGGATCGTCCCTACGGCGACGGTGGCGAGGGCCGCGATGAAACCTTGCTAGCTGACATTCCGGACGATGTGCGCGTGTGGCGCTTGCCAACGCCACAACCCAGACCTGTCTACCGCCTGGCGCAGTGGTTAGGGTGGCGTAGCGCAGCGATCGATGCCTATCGGCGCGGCGTCACACCACCACCGGTCACCGTGACGCCAACGGAGTCGCGGTCGTCGAACCTGGTTGCACGGGTGCGTCATGCCATGTTGGCGCCGCTTTACCTGATTCATAATCCTCCAGTCGATCCGGCGTTCTACTGGGCGCTGCGGATCGTTCCTCTGGCGCGGCAGATCATCCGCCGGGAGCAGATTGACGTGGTCCTGACCACCGTGCCGCCCTGGTCGGCGCTGATCACCGGCGCGCTCCTGCGCCGCCTGACCGGCCGGCCTTGGGTGGCCGACTTTCGCGACCCCTGGACCGACAACGAGTTCACCTACGCGCCTACTCCGGCTCGACGTCGCTTCGACGCATGGCTGGAGCGTCGCCTGCTCGACGCCGCCGACGCTGTCATCTCGGTGACGCCGCCCTGGCTGGAGGGACTGCGGCGCAAGACCCGGCAGACTGCCAAGCCGTTCGTGCTGATCCCCAACGGTTGGGATCGGGACGACTTCCCCGACCTGGCCCCCGTGCGCGCGGGATTGCCCCTGCCCGTCTCGGCCGACGGCCGCATCGTGTTGCTCCATCCGGGCAGCGCCTATCAAGGCGAGCCGTTGCCGTTGCTGGCGGCGCTCGACCGCCTGGCCGCCGAGGGCGTGGACCTGGACCGGCTGTGTTTCCACTTCATCGGCCACGTCCACCCTGAAGACAGGCAAACGATCGCCGCTTCGCCACACGCCCGTCTCTTTCGGCTGGACCCGCAGCGCGTGCCACACGATGAAGCGCTGCGCTTGGTGCGGGAGGCCCACGTACTACTACTACTACGGAAGGGTCCCGGCGCCTCGTCGGGGAAGGTCTTCGAGTATATGGTAGCGGGCCGGCCGGTACTCTCGATCGGTTCCGGTGAAGGTAGCCGGCTGGTGGAGGAAGCCGGCGTCGGCATGGGGATTGCCCCAGATGATGTTCGGGCGTTAGCCAATGCTCTGCGCCAGATCATCAGCGATTACAACGGCTTTGTGGCTCAGCACTATCATCCTGCCTGGAAGGCCATCGAACAGTACGAGCGAAGAGCGCTGTCGGGAAAGCTGGCGGATGTGATGAGCCACGTCAGCAGACTATCCGGCAAGCAATCTGCATCATCTACCGAAACCTATCTGCCAACGTAATGGATCAATCCTCTTCACCACCGAGTTACAGGCTACTGCATTTCCTGGTCTGGTGCTGGTTCGTCCTGGCTTTTCTCTTTTCTTTGAGGAATACCGCCCTTGCTCAGGTACCGGTCGCGTTCATGGCGGCGACGTTTCTGGCTGGCGCTGCCCTTGTCCATCCGTCGTTTAGCGGTTCGGCCAGAGGTCTGCTTTTTTGGGTCAAACGTATCCAGGCTGTACGGTCAACCCCTTTTCTGGTGCTTGTCACAGCCGCGACGATTTTGCTGCGCGTTGCCTGGAGTATGTGGGTTCAGACCAAGCCCTACTCTGACTTTGCCGTGTATCACCAGATGGCTCTCGACTTGTCTCAAGGGCGGCCGCTGCTGCCGGACAAGCCTTTGGGTTACCCCCTCCTGCTAGCGATATGGTATTGGGCGGGTCGAGAGCATTGGCCGGGGTATCTGCTAAACATCTTCTTCTGCGCAGGGACAGTCCTGGTTGTCTATCAATTGAGTTATATTGTTAGCAACAGTCTGTTGACTGCCAGAATCGCGGCGCTGCTCATGGCCCTCTGGCCTGCAGATATCTTCTATTCGTCGGTCTTGGGGTCTGAGGCGGCCTATGCTTTCTTCCTCTGGCTGGCCTGCTGGCTCTTTCTGATCGCACTTAACGCAGTAGGCCGAAGTCAGGCGACTCGTGTGACCCTGATCGTGATTTCGGGTCTGGTACTGGCCTTTTCTGATACCGTGCGCCCGACCTCGTTGCCGCTGGCGATGCCGGTGTTGGGACTTGCGTTAGTGTTCGGCCGTGATCCAGACAAGCGTTTTCGTGTTGCTGCTGGCATTGGTTTCATGATCTTGGCCATTGCGGGAAGCCTGGCGTTGACCCGCGCCAACTTGCACCTGGCGCCTGGGACTGCATCCATGCCCAGCCAGCGATGGGGGTACATCTTTTTCATCGGAACCAATAGCGAGAGCTGGGGAAGATACAATGAGGAGGACGCCAGGCTGATTGCTTCGTTGCCCGGCGATGTGGTGGAAAAGAATGTGGCGGCCCTGCGGTTAGGGCTGGAGCGTATTCGCAGCGATCCTATGGCTTTCCTGGCATTGCTGCCCAAGAAGTTTGTTGTTATGTGGGGAGACGATACGTATGGTGTCCACTACAGCACCGTGAACGCAGGCAGAGCGATCTCGACGAGCATTGTTGGGTTACTCAACTACGCATCCCAGATATTCTGGTGCCTGGCACTTCTATTGGGACTGATATATCTGGTCGGCGCCTCGCCGGATCCATCCGGTCCTCAAATCCTGCTGTTGCTGCTCGTCCTTTCAACCCTTTTCTTCGAGCTATGGGAAGTGCAGCCCCGCTACCACCATTTCTTGAATCCGGTCCTGGCCATTGTCGCGGCCAAAGGTCTTGTCGCGCTCATAGAGAAGACAGAAGTTGGGTAACAGGTTGACACCAACACCATCGGCAAGCCGGCTGGCGTCCGGCTCAAGGCGTAAAATCCTGGTTATCGTCGGCGCCCGTCCCAATTTGATGAAGGCTGCGCCCCTCATGGCGGCGATGACCCAAACCGACAACTTGCAGCCGATCTTGCTGCACACCGGCCAGCACTACGATGCCAACATGTCCCAGGTCTTTTTTGAGGAACTGGAGCTGCCCCAGCCCGACATCTATCTGGGCGTCGGCTCCGGCAGCCATGCGCTTCAGACGGCCAGGGTTATGATCGCGTTTGAGCCGGTGCTGGAGCAACATCGGCCCGATCTTGTCATGGTCGTTGGCGATGTCAATTCTACTCTGGCCTGCGCGCTGGTCGCCGCCAAGCTTCATATCCCTGTCGCCCATGTCGAGGCTGGTCTGCGCAGTTTCAACCGCCGCATGCCGGAGGAGATCAACCGCATTCTGACCGACGCTCTCAGCGACCTGCTCTTCACAACCGATCGGCAGGCTAATGACAATCTGAGACGAGAGGGGATCCCCGAAGTAAAGATTCACTTCGTGGGCAATGTCATGATTGATACGCTGCTCAAACACCGCGAGCGCGCGCTGGCATTGGGTGTCCTGGAGCAGTTTGAGCTGAAGCCGGCCCAGTATGCGGTGCTCACCCTGCATCGTCCTGACAATGTTGACCAGCCCCCAGTTTTGATGCGTTTGCTGGCCGCGGTAGGCCAATTGAGCAGGCAGCTACCGGTTGTGTTCCCCGTCCATCCGCGCACGCGCCAACGCATCCTGACTTTTGGCCTGGACAGCCTGCTTGATCGTTTCCCTGCTCTCATTCGTTGTGAACCGCTGGGATACCTGGAAATGCTCTGTCTCATGGCGCAGGCAAAGTTAGTGCTGACCGATTCGGGCGGCATCCAGGAAGAAACTGCCGTTCTGGGAGTTCCTTGTCTGACTCTGCGAGAAGAGACCGAAAGGCCGGTCACGGTGAGTGAAGGCACAAACCTGGTGATCGGTAGCGACCCGGAGCGTCTGTTAGCCGAGAGCGACGTCATCCTGAGAGGCGGCGGTAAAACGGGCCGTATTCCCGAGCTTTGGGACGGCAAGGCCGCCGACCGGATCACAGCGATATTGGGCGAGGTGCTGAGATGAACCTCGCCATCTACCATAACCTGCCCTCCGGCGGCGGCAAGCGTGCGCTGTTCGAGATGACACGACGGCTGGCAGCGCACCACAAGGTGGATGTCTACACCCTCTCCACGGCTGACCACACGTTCTGCGACCTGCGGTCTTTTGTGGGGCGGCACATTGTCTTTCCGTTTCGGCCTCTGCCACTGGTCCGGCGCCCTTTCGGTCGGCTCAATCAGGGGATTCGCGCCGTCGATCTGTTGCGATTGGAGGCAGTGCAACGCCGCATCGCCGCGCAGATTGATGCAGGCGGTTACGATGCGGTCTTTGTGCACAACTGCCGTTTCAGCCAAAGCCCTGGCTTGCTCAAGTTCTTGCGCACGCCGACTGTCTACTATTGTCAGGAGCCACCGCGCCAACTCTATGAACCGATGGCGTTGCGTCCCTATCTGCAGTATTCCTGTGCTCAGCGCGTCGGCAATCTGTTTGATCCGCTGCCACGACTCTACCGGCGCACGCTATCCCGGCTGGATCGCCGCAATGTTGGCGCTGCGTCGCTGATTCTTGTCAATTCGGCCTACTCGCGTGAAAGCCTCTATCGCGTGTACGGGGTATCGGCAAGAGTTTGCTATCTAGGTGTGGATGTTCATAACTTTCAAGCCATGAACCTGCCCAGACAAGGTTTTCTCTTGTCAGTTGGCGCCTTGATTGCGAACAAAGGCTTTGATTTTGTGATTTCGTCTTTGGCGTTGATGGATAGCGCCACTCGACCTGAGCTTGTCATCGTCAGCAATCATGCTGATCCGCGAGAGCAGGGGTTTCTGGCGGAACTTGCCGACAAGCTGGCAGTCCAGGTGAAGTATCTACACCAGATCAGCGACAGCGAATTGGTCGCACTGTACAATCGGGCGGCGGCGACCGTGTATACACCGGTGATGGAGCCATTTGGCTTCGTGCCGCTGGAGTCAATGGCCTGTGCGACGCCGGTGATTGGGGTCTTCGAGGGGGGAGTGCGTGAAAGTGTGGCACCGGACGTCACCGGCGTACTAGTGCAGCGTGATCCGGCCGAGTTTGCGGCTGCGATTGAGCGCGTGCTATCCAATCCAACATGGGCGCGGGAACTCGGTGAGAATGGTGTACGCCATGTGCATCAGCACTGGACCTGGGAGGCAACACACAGCAGGGTGGAGTCTGCACTGTCGCTTGTGTGTGACAGGCATATTGTGACAGGCATATCAGGCGGAAGAGGAACGTCGCGTGATGACAGAGACGCCACACGTTGCCATCATCATCCTCAACTGGAATAACCCAGACGACACCCTGGCCTGCCTGCGCTCGGTGATGGCGCTGGACTACCCGGTCGAGCGCCGGCAGGTTATCGTCGTGGACAACGGCTCCACCGACGACTCGGTGGCCCGCATTCGCGCCGCCTATCCCGGCGTGACGCTCATCGAGACGGGGGCCAACCTGGGCTATGCGGAAGGGAACAATGTTGGTATTCGCTATGCACTGAAGGGCTGCCATGATTATCTTCTGATTTTAAACAATGATACTGAAGTGCAGCCTGATTTCCTCTCTCATTTGGTAGCTGAGGCTGAAGCAGATGTGTCCATTGGTGTTGTCGGGCCAAAGATGTATTTCTTAACCCCTAACGACATGGTCTTTGCGGCTGGAAGTGTAATAAGGTGGGAAGATGGCACACTAGATCACCGAGGTATCTGGAGAAAGGAGAGTGATCTTGGCCCGCTTTATGCCGAGAGTCCAGAAGACGTGGATTTTATCGTTGGTTGTGGGGTGCTATTTCGGCGGCAGGTGCTGGAGCGGCTCGGCTTGCTCGATAATCGTTATTATCTGAACTTCGAAGATGTTGATATTTGTGTTCGAGCCTATCGGGCCGGTTATCGCGTGCGTTATACACCGCGTGCTGTGTTGCATCACAAGGTTTCAGCAAGCCTTGGTCAGGCCTCCGCGCAAAACACTTATTATATGACAAGAAATGCTCTGTTATTTTTCTGGGAAAACTCGGTGGGATGGCGACGGTGGAGAGCAATTGTAAAGATTATTGCCCGCAACCTCGGACATATTATTGTATGGTACTTAAAGCCTGAGTATCGAATATCCGCGCAGGCAAAACGGCGTGCCAATCTTTTAGCCTTACGCGATGCAGTTTTAGCTCGTTTTGGCAAGATGGGATCAGACGTGGAGTCAGTATGTCGGAGCGAATGATTGATGAGCACACCAGCTGTTGTTCCCTCTTTTGTCAGTGTTATCATCCCCACTTACAATCGCAAACAGTCGCTGCTGCGCACCCTGGACAGTCTGGCCCGTCAAACTTACCCAACTGACCGCTTTGAGGTGATCGTGGTGGACGATGGCGGCAACGATGGATCCCATGAAGTGAGGCAGAGCGCATATCCATTTCAACTTGAATACTTCCACCAGTCAAACAAAGGTTCAGCCGCTGCTCGTAACTACGGCGTCCAGCAAAGCCGCGGTGATATTCTTGTTTTCATTGACGACGATATGACGCTTGACGCCAGGTACCTTGCTGTTATCGCTGCCAAAACGGAGCCTGGCATTATCACCATGGGACTCTGGCAGCCTTACGAGCCACCTAATCCGTCTCCATTCAGTGATTACATGGCGCGTCAGACGCAAGCCATAGCCATCCGCACTGTCGAAAATGAAGAGGTGTCTTTCTCTGAATGTACCAGTAACAACCTGGCTATGTGGCATGATGATTTCATTCGAATCGGCATGTGGCAGGATGTGCTCGGTGATGGGCCTACTCTTTGGGGGGATGTAGAATTTGGTTATCGGGCATGGAAGCAAGGCTGTCGCTTCGTGCGCGTCGCAGATGCTCGGTTGGTGCATCGTGATTACCATATCACTGATTTGGCTACAGCTTGCAAGCGGGCTTATCACGTTTCGAGTGTTGTGCAACCGCTTTTTATCTTACATCCCGAAATTAAGTCACATCTTTGCATGTTTCACGAGAAAGAGCCTGTCACCTGGCACCAGGATTCACCCAGCCTGATTCTTGGCAAGCTACTCCGGCAAGCTATCTGGTCCTGGCCGGTCATGTGGGCCATGCAATGCGTCGTCCCAATTCTGGAGCGCCGCGTGCCAGAGTCGAAGATGCTGGCGCTCCTCTACCGCTGGATCATCAGCGGGTACATTTTTCGCGGCTATCGGGATGGACTGCGTGAGTTAGCAAAAGGCAAAACAATATGAACTACGCCAATTTGCAACGCACGGCTGAAGCCTGGTCGCAGCCTTGGCAAAGAGACCTCGGTTTGCACTGGACCGACCTGGAGGTCGGCCGCCGGCTGAACGCCAAAGTTTCCGACGATGAGGCCGAGGATTGGCTGGCTTACATCTTGCGCCGCTACTTCAGTGGTCAATTGCCTCTGGCGCGTTGCTATAGCCTGGGTTGCGGTTACGGCGAGAGCGAGAGCCGTTTGGCCAAGTGCATTCGTCCACCGCGAGGCCTTCGACCTGTCCAAAGGCGCTATCGCCGAAGCTCGTCGTACAGTTGCAGCCAAGGGTTTCACCAACAACGAGTACGTCGGCCCCAATCGCTTCCGGTTGGCTGTGGGCGTGCTGGATAGCGACTTTGCCTATATCGCTGCACGGTCCCGTGCTCACGCTGATGTAGACTAGATATCCATGTTCAGTGTCTTGCGCGATCGTTCCCGCCAGCCTAACCTGACTGCGATTCTGATTGCTGGCGCAGTGTTGTTCCTGGCATCCCTGCTGGGTCAGCGCGCCTCACTGCCGTGGCTGGGGTTAATTACGGCCGGACTAGGGGTGGCAGTGCTGCTAGCCCGGCCTACACTGGGCCTCTTCGCCCTGGTGGTTGCAGCCCTGGCGGCGCCGCTGGAGTTCGGCACCGGCACCGAGGTCAAGCTCAACCCCGTCACCTTGCTGATCCCGGCCGTGGCCGCCTTGTGGGTTCTGGACATGGCGCGCCAGCGCCAAATACGGTTTGTTGCATCTTCGGTCAACCGTCCGTTGCTCCTGTTCCTGGTGGCTGGCCTGCTCTCTCTGCTGATCGGTCGCGCCACCTGGGACCCCATGACGCCGGTGAAAGATAGCTTCGTGTTGGTGCAACTGGCGCAGTGGGCTATCTTTGCATTCTCAGCGTTGGCTTTCTGGCTGACGGCCAATGTGGTGAAAGACGAACGCTGGCTGTGGTGGCTGGTGGCAACTTTCATGCTGGTCGGCGGCGGGCTGGCGATCCTGCAGGGCATTCCTGGTCTGGCCAGACTGACTGCCCCTATCATGACAGTGGCGTTCATCCGCGCCCCCTTCTGGATGTTGCTGGTTGCATTGGTCAGCGGACAACTGCTCTTCAATCGGGAGCTTTCGTTTGCCTGGCGTACGTTCCTGCTCCTTGCACTTCTGGCTGCGCTGGTATACGGCTTCGTGTTGCAACAGGAGGCGGCATCCAATTGGGTGGGCATGGCGGCCGTGCTTGGAGTGCTAATCTGGTTGCGTTTCCCGCGCTTGCGCTGGCCATTGGTAATTGTCGTCGTCATCCTGGCCGCGTTGGGACTGCTGCTTCCCGGCATCTACGCATTTGCGGGTGGTGATGAGGAATGGGTTCTCAGTGGTGGCTCGCGGCTAACGCTGATCCAGCGCGTGGTAGAGGTGACCATGCGCAACCCAATCACTGGACTGGGGCCAGCTGCGTATCGTCCATATGCCAATCATAAGCCGCTGTTATATCTACGGGCCTACTGGGTAGCGCCGCTGGTCAATTCACATAACAACTATGTCGATTTGTTCGCCCACGGCGGCATCCTGGGACTGGCTTTGTTTGCCTGGTTCAGCATCGAAGTAGCGCGGCTTGGTCTGCGTCTGCGTCGGCGCTACACGGTCGGCTTTGCTGCTGGTTACGTCAACGGTATGCTGGCGGCCGGTGCTGGCAGCCTGGTCATCATGGCGCTGGCCGACTGGATCCTACCTTTCGTATATAACATTGGCTTCCCTGGCTTTCAGGCCAGTGTGTTGGTGTGGCTGTTTCTAGGCGGGTTTGTGGCATTGGAGAATATGCCAGAGGCTGGGAAATAACTTGTGTCCTCCGCTGATTTGACTATTGTTATTGTTAACTGGAATGCGCGTGATTTACTCGCCGATTGCCTGCATGCCATTGCGCGCACGATGCAGGCGTCCGGCGCGCTAACGATCGAGGTGCTCGTTGTCGATAACGCTTCGACCGATGGCAGCGTTGCCCTGGTGCAGTCTCAGTTTCCCTGGGTCAGGCTGATAGTAAATGCAAAGAACATTGGCTTTGCTGCAGCCAATAACCAGGCGATTTGCATGGCGTCAAGTCGCTACATCCTTTTGCTGAATAGCGACACGGTAGTGCATCCCGGCGCACTGGCAACGTTAGTCCATTTCATGGAAGGCGCGCCACATGCAGGCGCATGCGGTGCACGCCTTCTCAATGGGGATGGGACATTGCAACCCGCTTGCCATCCCATGCTCACCCCCGGCCGCGAGTTCTGGCGGCTGATCTTTCTGGATCAGCTCTGGCCGCGCGCCACCTATCGCATAGGTCGGTGGGACACGGTCACGCCACGCCGCGTGGAGGTTATCAAAGGCGCATGCCTGTTATTGCGTCGCGTTGCGCTGGATCGGGTTGGCTTGCTCGACGGCGGCTACTTTATGTACACCGAGGAGGTGGACCTGTGCTATCGGCTGGCCCAAGCTGGCTGGGAGCTGTGGTACGTCCCGGCCGCGGTCGTCACCCACTACGGTGAGGGTAGCTCCAAACAGGCCGCCGAGTCCATGTACGTGCAGCTCTACCGCAGCAAGGTGCAGTTTTACCGCAAGTTTGGCGGTGTGCGCCGCGCTCGGCTGGCGAAGGCGCTGCTGGCGCTGGCCTACGTGCCGCGCTGGCTGGCCGCGTCCCTGGGAAGCCCCTTTTCGACCAGGTTGCGGCGCCAAGCGCGCACGTTTCGGCGGCTGCTGGCCGATCTGCCTGGGATGTGACTCAGGAGACAGGCGTCAGAGTCCATCGTACATCGTATATTCACCATTGGGCATTTCGCCTTGTACATTCGACATTCCACCTGGCTGATCATCATCCTGCTGCTGAGCGTGCTGCTACGCGTCGGCGTCGCGCTCTACCTGGGGGATAGCGTCCCGGCCGGCAAGGACGAGCAGTCCTACTCCGAGCTGGCCTGGCGCGTGACCACCGGCCACGGCTACAGTTTCGACCGGTCGTGGTATCCCTTTACGCCGCCAGATACGCCCACTGCCCATTGGTCGTTTCTCTATACGGCGCTCGTTGCCGCCGTCTATGCCTGCGCCGGCGCACATCCGCTGGTTGTGCGTCTGCTCCAGGCCGTGCTTGCCGGCCTGCTGATGCCTTATCTCACCTGGCGCCTGGCGCAACGGGTGCTGCCGCCTACAGTCTGCATCCTTTACTCTAGAACTGACAATCTCCAATCTCCAATCTCCCAATCTCCAATCTCCCAATCTCCCAATCTCCAATCTCCCAATCTCCAATCTCCCAATCTCCAATCTCCCAATCTCCTGGTCTTTCAACCTCCACTGCTCGCTGCTCTGCTCTCAGCTCTTTACGCGTATTTCGTGCTTTACGGCGCCATGGTACAGACAGAAGGTTTGTTCCTGTTGGCGGTGATCTGGTCGCTTGAGCGGGCGCTGGCGCTGCAGGAGCGACTGAGTGAAGGGGAGCTTGAGCGATTCGAATCTATGCCCTTGCAGAGCGGCTTTGGTGCGGAAAAGCACTGGTGGCGCTCCGCCCCTCGTACCTTACCCCTTGCCCCGAATTTCTGGACGGCGGATTGGCGATTGTGGGGTGTGGCGGTGACACTGGGGGTGAGCGTGGCAGTAGCGACGCTGCTGCGACAGTCGATCTTGCCCTGGGTCGTCGTGATGCTGATCTGGCTACTGACGGTGGATGTGATCACGCATCGACAGGTGCGGTGGCGTACGCTGGTGGCGCTAGCTGTGGTTGTAGCAATTCTGCTGGCAGCAATCTTGCCCTTCACGCTGCGCAACTACCGCGTGTATGGTGGCTTCTTACTGCTCAATTCTAACGCTGGTTATGCCATGTATTCGGCGCAACACCCCATGCACGGCGTCAGCTTTGACGCTTACGCTGCCGCGCCGCTGCCGACCGATCTGGCGCCAATGCCCGGCAATGAAGCGCAATGGGATCGCGTACTAATGGTGCAAGGCATCCACTTCGCGCTCGATGATCCGGGGCGTTATGTGTCGCTCTCTGTCAGCCGCGCTGTAGATTACTTTGAGTTCTGGCCGAAGACAAGCTCGTCGCTGCTCTTCAATATCGGACGGCTCGCTTCCTTCACCCTGTTGTTGCCGTTCATGTTGTATGGTGTGTGGGTGTTGGCCAGGAGCGAAGAGCGAGGGACGAGGGGCGAGGGGCGTGTTGCCTGGCTCCTCGCGCCTGCTGCGCTGTTGCTATTCTTTGCACTCTTCTACTCGTTGCTCCACATTCTGACATGGGCGATGCCACGCTATCGCCTGCCAGTGGATGCCGTTCTCCTCATCTTTGCCGCTGCCGGGCTGAGCAACCTCCTCAGCCGCATGTCATGGTGCAAGCGGACAGCACACGCGGATCAATTCAAGTAACCCCTGCCTCGCCAAGCCGCATCAGTCGTGCAGCGCCCGTCATGGATAACTCACCGTGCGTCACTCGTCAGCGGTGCTACGTGCGAAGTGACAGTTGACATGACAGTTGACGCATGACTGGCGTCGTAATGGCGTCTAACTCTCTGTCGTTTGTCCATTGGAATTGTCAGGTAAATACAATTACAATATCGTCAATGAAATTGACGCTGGTTTACGTTTTGCTATCGCCAACTTTTGGTATGCACCAGTATACCGCCAATCTGGCGAGTCATGCGATGACATTGGGGCATACAGTGCACGTGGTCACGACCGCGCTGGCGCCGCGCGACCGCTATGCCACGGGGGTGCACCTCCACATGCCGGTGGCTCATGTTACGACTGGCTTTGCGCGTGAGGGGGCGTCTCCAGAGGGGATGGTGCGCGTCTGGCGGCAGATGATGGCGTTGCGCCCGGATGTAGTGCACTTCACCGGCGTGCATCTGTGGAATCCATTGTTGCTGGCGCTGCTGCGAATACGCGGCGTTGCCACTGTTCATACCCTGCATGACCTTGACCCTCATCCTGATGTGCGGCATGGCGTGCTGATTCGGCTTTGGAATCGGCTGGTCATCTACAGCGCCGGGCAACTGCTGGTGCACGCCGAGCGCTATCGGCAGCGACTGGCAAGGCAACGTTCGGCGGCACAGGTGCACATCTGGCCGCTGACGCATACGTTTTTGAGCGCTACTGCCGAAGCTGAGTTGATGACGACTTCGCCTCGGCGCACGTGGGAACCCTGGGTGCTCTTTTTCGGGCGTGTGGAGCGCTACAAAGGAATCGACGTGCTCATGAGAGCTGCGCAGCAGCAAAGTGGCATCCTGCCCAGTGTCGTGGTGGCGGGGCGCAGTCGTGATGCGTTGTTCACGCCGCCGGGCGTCATTCACCTGAACCACCATATTGATGACCAGTTGGGTTGGGAGCTTTTCTGTCGTTGCCGGGCGGTGGTGCTGCCCTATATCGGCGCCACGCAATCGGCGTTGCCGGCTGCAGCATACGCATTTGGCAAACCGGTCATCGTCAGCGACAGCGGGGCGTTGGCAGAAAGTGTGACGCCAGGGCGGACTGGCTGGGTGACGCCGGCCGGTGATCCAACTGCGCTGGCAACAACGCTGGCAGAGGTGCGCAGGTGCACACCTGCGACGCTGGCCGCATTGGGCGATGCCGGGCGCACCTGGCGGCAGGCGGCACGGCTGGCAGAACAGCAGCAGCTAGGGGACATGTACGCCGCCGCAGTTGGTGGTTGATAGGTGGAGCTACTTTTCGCAGACGGCTTCATAGGCGGTTCTGGTGTGATTCCAGGAGGGAAATCCCAGATATGACAAACGAACTCATGTCGATTCCTCCTGCCGGGCGTGCTATACAGCGCGCTCACTTTGCGGCGTTGCGGTTGCGGATATCTGAGCGTCGGCTGTTGTTGAGCATTGTTGACTTGACCCTCGTCAACTTGGCGCTGTGGCTGGCGCTGGCGACGCAACCGCCATTCGCCTGGCACCCAGCGTTGACGCCCCTTTACCTGCGTTGGTCTATCACGCTGAGTGGCGTCTGGCTAATCGTTGCGCTGATCTTCGATCTTTATCACCTGCCCCTAGCGGCGCATGCGCGGCGCAGTGTGCAGAACGCGCTGGGGGCAGGCCTCCTGATGGTAGTGATTTATGCGCTCACACCCTGGCTCACGCCGCCGCTCTTTTCACGCTTTATGCTGATGGTCTTTGCGGCTACGGCGTTGGCGGGGGTGGGCTTATGGCGGCTCACCTACGCGCGTTTCTTCACGCAACCCTGGAGCAAACAGCGCCTGATGATTGTGGGCGCCGGACGCGCAGGTGTGGAACTGGCGTATAACCTGAGCCATGCAGGTGGTGTCCCCAATCCCTATCGCGGCTCCGGTTACGATCTGGTTGGTTTCATCGACGATAACCCTGCGCTACACAAGCAACTGGTTGCTGGCGCGCCGGTGCGGGGTGACCATACAGCGTTGGTCTCACTGGTGAGCGCGTTGCAGATCGACGAAGTGGTGGTGGCAATCACCAATCGGCACGCCATCCGGGCCGAACTGCTGGAGGCGCTGATTGCCTGTGCTGAACACGGCTGTCGCGTCACAACGATGAGCGCGCTGAGCGAGCGTGTGTTGGGACGTGTACCGGTGTTGCATATCGGGTATAACCTGGAGGAGGCATTCCCGACCCAGGACGATGTCGGCATGCGACTCAACGCCATTCTCAAACGCACCATCGACGTGAGTGCAGCGCTGATCGGATTAGTGGCGCTTGGCTTGATATTGCCCTGGGTGGCGCTGGCGAACCAGATTGCATCGCCGGGGCCACTTTTCTATCGGCAGATGCGCGTCGGACGCGGTGGCCGCTGCTTCACGATCTACAAGCTGCGCTCGATGGCGCCAGACGCCGAGGCCGACACCGGCGCAGTATGGGCAGCGGCTGGTGACAGGCGGGTGACGCCAGTGGGACGCTGGCTGCGCCGCACGCGACTGGACGAGCTGCCACAGGTGATCAATGTTTTGCGCGGCGAGATGAGCATCGTCGGCCCGCGCCCTGAACGTCCGGAGTTTGTCGAGCGATTGGCGCGGGAGATTCCCTTTTACCGGGCGCGGCACGGTGTGCGTCCAGGCCTGACAGGGTGGGCACAGGTGCAATACGAATATGGGCGCACATTTGAGGATGCACGTATCAAGCTGGAATATGATCTCTACTATGTGCGGCATGCGTCTCTGCTGCTTGATTTGCAGATTCTCTTTCGCACTGTAGCGATTGCGTTGCAGATGAAGGGATCCTGATGGCAGGCAACTGGATGCGGAAAGTAAACCTGCTACTGCAGGTGTGGCTGGGGGCAGGTTTACTATATCATTATTACCTGTTGTTGGCAGGAGGCGCCAGGCCGCGCACCAGTAGAGTCACATTGCCGCCGCAACAACGACTTGCCATCGTAATACCAGCGCACAATGAACAGGCAGTCATAGGTCGGACAGTACGGTGCTTGTTGGCGCAGCGTTATCCTTCCGTTTTGTACGATGTGCATGTGATTGCCGATCATTGTGAGGACGACACTGCCGATGTGGCGCGGAGGGCAGGCGCCGAAGTGCACGTGCGCACGGAAGGTCCACATGGACGCAAAGGCTATGCCTTGACCTGGGCGTTGCAGCGACTGCTCGCCGACGTTCGCCACTATGATGCGTTTGTAATCTTTGATGCTGATAGCCTCCCTGCACCGGACTGTCTTGCCGAACTGGCGCGAGAATTGGCGCAGGGGGCGCGCTGTGTGCAAGGACGACATATAATCGCCAATCCATCCGCCAGCTTGTTTGCAGCAGTGGCGGATATAGATATGCGGCTGAACAATCGCATTCGCAACCAGGCTAAGGCCAATCTGCATTTGTCAGCGCGCTTAATGGGAGACGCCATGTGCTTTCACCGCACCCTCCTGACTGACCATCCCTGGGTTGGCGCAGAATCGCTGACGGAAGATCGCGATTATGGCATCTATCTCGTCACACAAAGGGAGAGAATTGCATTTGCTCCTGACGCAGTGTCACTGGGTCAATCTACGACCAATTGGCATAACGCAACTCCTCAACGTATGCGTTGGTATGGAGGCGCATTTGCGCTGCAGAAGCGTTACGCGCTTTCCCTTGCCGTCCAGAGTGTTGGTCAACTGGACATCGATGCCTTCGATAAATTGCTTGAGTTGACCTTACCGCCATTTTCAACCATTGCAGTGTTGGCGCCTGTGCTGACAACATTCCGCATGTTGATCAGAGAGCGACCAAGAGTTGGGGGCGCGTTGTGGGCGATAAGCTGGTTGTTTCCACTGTTTGGCTTGATGCTAGAGCGTTCTCCGCGTTCCGCCTACCGTGCTTTGCTGATCGGGCCGGTGTATGTACTGTGGCGACTTTGGATTGGCATTCGCGTGCGGTTGCGACGTGCGCCAATCGACTGGGTGCGGACGCAACATCGCTGAGCGCAGAGGCAGTGAGATGGTGAAATTTCTCGTCGTGATCGGCACACGTCCAGAAGCAATCAAGCTGGCGCCCGTGATTGGTGAATTGCGCCGCCGCCTGCCGCATGAAGCCGTGTGCGTTTGCAGCACAGGGCAGCATCGTGAGATGTTGGCGCAGGCGCTGTCGGCATTCGCTATCACGCCCGACCTTGACCTGGAATTGATGCAGCCCGATCAGGGTCTGTCCGCTTTGAGCGCGCGCGTATTGGTCGCCATGGATGCCGTGTTGACCTCTTACGCACCCGAATGGGTGATTGTGCAAGGCGACACAACGACGGTGGCCATGGCGGCGATTGCCGCCAATCATCGCCGGGTGAAGGTGGCGCATGTCGAAGCCGGCTTGCGCACCTATGACCGTGCCAATCCATTTCCCGAAGAGATGAATCGGGTGATGACCGACCACATGAGCGAACTCAATTTTGCGCCAACATCGACGGCCAGACAGAATCTGCTGCGGGAGGGTATTGAGGAGCATCGCGTCGTCGTGGTGGGCAATACGGTGATCGATGCACTCTACACGCTGGCCACACAGCCATGGCAGCCTGATCCCACCACTCCGCTGGCGCACCTGCCGGACGCACGCCAGATCATTCTGGTGACAGCGCATCGTCGCGAAAACTTCGGCGCTCCACTCGCGGCAATCTGTACAGCACTGCAGACACTGGCAAAAAGATACGGTGATAAGGTGCACATCGTCTACCCGGTGCATCGCAATCCGCATGTGTGGTCCGAAGTGCACGCGCGATTAGCGAATGTGGCGGGAATCACGTTGTTGCCGCCGCTTGATTATCGCGCCTTGATCCATCTGATGAAACGATCGTGGTTGATCTTGACCGACTCGGGCGGAATTCAAGAGGAGGCGCCTGCACTTGGCAAACCGGTGCTTGTCTTGCGCACAACCACCGAACGTCCCGAAGCGGTCGCCATTGGCGCCGCGCAGTTGATCGGAACAGACGCCGACGCCATCGCTGCGGCGGTTGAGGCCTTGCTATATGATGAGAATGAGTATGTACGGATGGCGACTGCGGGCAGTCCCTATGGTGACGGTCACGCCGCCGCCCGGATTGTTGACTGCCTGCTGGCGCAATCGGGCGCGCCGGTGATAAAAGCGTCTTCACCGATATCACCATGACATACGAGATTGGAGGGGCCATGCAACTGATTATCTGTCCCCATCTTGGCCTAGAGGATGACCCTACGCTCATCCGTACTGCAGCCACGCGCGCACACCGTTGCTACGTCCAGGCAAGCGTGATGGCGCCCGATGTGGAGCATCAGACTGCCTTCTGTCTTTCCGGTGCGTTCAAGACATGCCCTTACTACGCAGATGCTGACGCCCTGGCGCCAGTTGCACCATCCGTAACCTGGCGTCCCCCGGAACTAGATGAGGGCGCGCGTCCCGCCTGGCTGAGCTATCTCTGGCTGGGGTTGTCGGCGGTGATCGTGGTTGTCTTTGCCTTTGTCATGATCACCGCTGGGCTGGACTTCCTACGCCCACCCGTGGTGGCAACGCCGATGGTGCTGGCGACTGCTACGCCAACCCTCTCTTCACCGACTGCTACACCGACCCAGGGTCACATCGAGTTGGCGCGATTGCTCCCGACGCCGACGCCCGTCCCTGGCGGCCAAACGTTGACGCTGACGCCCCGCGCTGGTGACGTCGGCTGGTGGGCCAGCAGCGATGCGCGCGCCAACCATCTGGGCGATTCGTTCCTCTACGCCGGACGTCTGGGCGATCAGCACTTTCTCTCCATGATCCGCTTCGAACTGGCGCGCGTGGCCCGAGGCGCAGCTATCGAACAGGCCACGCTACGGCTCACTGGTTTGGATGACCGGCGCTTTGATCCCGCCGATCCAGGGCTATGGCTGGTGCAGCTGATCGCCGAAGTCGATGCGCAGGAGCTGACGGACGCCGACTACGTAGCGGCTTACAGCCGTCCCGCCGCGATTACGCTGGCGCCGCTGACAGCCGCTGACTTGGCCGTGCGCAAGACCAACGAATTGGCGCTGGATGCCGCAGCGCGCGCCTGGCTGGCGCAACAACTGCTGGACGGCGCAACTTCGCTGACGGTCCGGCTGCAACCTGCTGGTGACGGTGCGACTTCGCTCTTTGCCTGGGACAGCGGTCAGGGATCGGAGAGTGAGGGCGCGGCGCCTGAGTTGCACCTTGTCGTCGGTCCACCACCGCCCACGCCGCCGCCCTTGCCGACGAAACCATTCATCGTGGCAACCCTGACGCCGCCGCCCGCAAACGTTATGACGGCCGTTGCAATGGCGGCGACAGCCACGGCCGTCGCCGCGACCACTGGCACTTATACACCGATTCCGTACCAGGTCTACACGCCTACTCCCTTTCCTGAGAATCTGGAGACAGTGCAGGCGGTGGCGCGGCTGCGCGGGCTGCCGCCTGTGCTGGTCGATACGCCGACGCCCGCCAACGCCGCGACCGCGACCGCCATTGCCGAATACGCCACTGCCGTCGCGCTTACCACCGGCACCTTTACACCCGTGCCATCAGACTATGTGACGCCGATCGTGATTGTTCCGACGCCGCCTGCTGAGAATGTAGCGACGGCGGCGGCGCGTGTCCTGGCCGTCACCGCCACTGCGGAGGCGGCTGCCAGGCTTCTGTTGCCAACGCCGACGCCCACGCCCTGGCCCTACAACGCGGTGATGGGCGTGCTGGTCTATGCCACTGCAGCGCCAGAGAATCTAGAGACAGCTGTCGCCATGAATGAACAGGCAGCGCTGATCGCTCGCACCACCGGCACACCTACGCCGCTACCTTGGAATGCGATTGTCATTACGCGTGTGCCGCCGCCAGCAGCGCCCACGCCAACCCCAATCCCACTTTTCATCAACGAGGCGGAGTTCACCGCCACGCCGACGCCAACCGATACGGGCACGCCTCCCGCCATGCTGCCCGCCGAAGTGATTGGCAAGATTCTGTTTAAATCTGACCGCAGCGGCAGTGAGGCGACCTACATGCTCGATCCAGCGACAGGTGCGGTCACCTTGATCACTCAGTCCTGGGTCTATGCGTTGGCGCGCCAGCAACTGGCCCAGGGGCCGGGCGCAGAGCAGGCTATCGTCAAAGCCGATAATCGTGGAGTGCTGCAAATCCACGCGTATTCACCCATCTACAACGCCACGCGCCAATTGACAACCCTCAACGGCGCCAGCTACGATCCGGCATGGTCGCCTACGGGCGCATGGATTGCATTTGTCAGCACCGACTCCGGCGGCGATGAGATTTATCGCGTGAACCCGGATGGCTCGGTGACACAGCGACTCACCTTCAATACGTGGGAATGGGACAAGCACCCCAGTTGGTCGCCAGATGGGGCGCACATTGTCTTCTACTCCAACCGTGACAGCGGGCGTCGTCAACTCTGGATGATGAACGATGATGGCAGCGGGCAGGTCAATTTGAGCAACAACGAGTATAATGATTGGGACCCTGTCTGGGTCAGGTAAATCATGAAGCACAGCAAGCGAGTGTCATGATGCCGACGAGTAGCGCCAGCAATCAGAATAACCTGATGGAGTACCTCACCCCACTATGGCGATGGTGGTGGCTGTTGCTGGCTTCGACGTTGGTGGCGACAGTCTCGATGGCGCTTGCCACCTTCTTTGAGCCAACACAGTACAGCTCGCGCTCCACACTGATGATCGGCGCCAGCATCCGTGATCCCAACCCCAACAGCGGCGAGCTTTATCTGGCGCAACAACTAGTGACCACCTACGTTGATCTCATCCAGCGCGCCAGTGTGCGCGAACCGGCGATGGCGACGCTGGGCATGGACTGGCTGCCAGAGTATTCAGCGCGCCAGGTGCCTGGCACGCAGCTCATGGAAATCAACGTCATTGACACCGACCCGGTGCGCGCTCAGGTGGTGGGGCAGGCGCTGATCGAGCAGCTCATTGCACTTAGCCCTGAGGGCGCGCAAGAACAGAAGCGCGCCGATTTTATCGAGCAAGAACTTGATTCACTGCAGGCCAGCATCACTGAGACCAAAGCAGAAATTGAGCGCCGCCAGAGTGATCTGGCAACCCTATTCAGCGCCCGCCAGATCGCTGACGCCCAAAATCAGATCGACGCGCTGCAGAGCAAGCTGAGCACTCTGCAAAGCAACTTTACCGCCTTGATCTCTACGACGCAGAAGGGCGCCGTCAACACAATCACCGTGATCGAGCCGCCCGCCGTTGGGACGCCTGTCTCCAACAACTTGCTGTATAAGCTGTTGATGGCGGCTGCTGTTGGCTTCATGCTGGCTGCCGGTGGTGCGTACTTGATCGAATTTCTCGATAAGAGCTTCAAGAATTCGGACGAAGTTCAACAGCATCTGGGGCTGGCGTCTTTGGGCGCAGTACCGGAGATCGAGATGGCCACAGCGACTGGCAAACGCAAACTTTGGCGCCCGCTGCAACCGGGCAGAGGCGCGGCAAACGGCGTCCACATGCCGCAAGGCGCCACACGGCGCTTGCCGTCGTCGGCTCTACCTCCTATGATCGACCCGTCGCTGGTGATGTTGCATGACAACCAGTCGCCCGCCGCCGAAGCCTTCCGCGTGTTGCGCACTAATCTCCAGTTCGCCGCAGTGGCGCACCCGATACGTTCGCTGGTGGTGAGCAGTTCCCTGCCAGCAGAAGGCAAATCATGGATCGTCGCCAACCTGGCGATTGCCGCTGCACAGGCAGGCAATCGCGTCGTGATCATGGATTGCGACCTGCATCGCCCGCGTCAGCACCACATCTTTGGGCTGGGCAATACGCTGGGATTGACGACGGCGCTGCTAGGCATCGAGGGCGTTGCGCTGGAGCAGTTTTTGCAGCCGGGGCCATTGCCCAGCCTGCGCGTGATGACGAGTGGCCCGCTGCCGCCTAACGCCGCCGAACTGCTCGGTTCCGAGCGAATGCAGTCTCTGCTCGAAGTCGTCGGCCAGCAGGCGGATATTATCGTGATCGACTCGCCGCCCGCCTCGGTGCTGGCCGACGCCGCCGTGCTCTCGCGTCAGGCGGATGGTGTGTTGTTGGTGGTGCATACCGGGCGCACCGATCGGGATGTGGTCAAGCGCACAGTGGCTGCATTGCAACAGGTGCAGGCGCACATTGTCGGCGTTGTGCTCAATCGCATGCCGACGCGCGGGTACGGTTATTCCCATCACTACTATTACTATTACAACTACACTTATGCACACAAGTATTATCGCCGTGACGAGCAGCTCGTCGGCGGTGTGCTGCCGGTGACGCCAGCCCGACCCACGCTCAATGGCAAAGCACCCACGCCAGAGGGCGCGCCTGTCCCCGATTCACCCCGCCCGCCATCTAACCCAGGCCAGGAAGGCGTCCACGAAAGCTGACCGCCTTCACTGCCACGCAGGCATGTAGTCTGGTTGGTGACGCTGGCCTCCAAAAACGTCTGCGTCGCCAACACAGACGTCAAACCAGCCACGCGGTGCGGTTGCAATGCACACCGGCAGTAGTACAATGTTCCTCATGGACGCTCATATTTCCGACTTTCTCCACGCCTTGTACCCACGCGTGACAGGCGACCTGCGCGCCGACGACTACACGCGCACCCTGTACAGCACCGATGCCAGCCTCTACCAGGTGATGCCGCATGCCGTGCTGATCCCCAAGCACGCCGACGACATGCAGGCAGCGATCGAAGTGGCGGCGAAACACAAGGTTCCGCTGCTGCCGCGCGCGGGCGGCAGCAGCCTGGCCGGGCAGACCGTCAACGCCGCGCTGGTGATCGACACCTCGCGCTGGCTCGACCAGGTGTTGGAAATCAACGCCGAGGAGCGCTGGGTGCGCGTGCAGCCCGGCATCGTGCTCGACGTGCTCAACGCCCGGCTCAAGCCGCACGGGCTGCAATTCGGACCCGACCCGGCGTCGAGCAACCGCGCCTGTCTGGGCGGCATCGTCTCCAACAATGCAACCGGTAGCCACTCGATTGTCTACGGCATGGCGGTCGATCACGTGCTGGAGATGAAGGTGCTGCTTGACGACGGTTCGCCCGCCCACCTGCGCCCGCTTAACGCCGATGAACTCCGCCAGCATTGTGCAAGGGAGAGCCGGGAAGGCGAGATTTACCGCCGCGTGGCTGCGCTGGTCAACGACGAGCAAAATCGGCAGATCATCCGCGCCGGCACGCCCAAACACTGGCGGCGCTGCGGCGGCTACAACCTGGCGCGCTTCATCCATGACGGCAGCATCGACCACTATCTGCCGCAGGATGCGCGTTTCAACCTGGTCAATCTGCTCGCTGGCGCCGAAGGCACACTTGCCGCCATCACCGAACTCAAGCTCAAGCTGGTCGAGCGCCCGCGGCTGACTGCACTCGCCATCGTCGAGTTTCCCAGCCTGCTCGCCGCGCTGGAGGCGACGCCCGCCATCCTGGCGACCAACCCCACCGCCGTCGAGCTGATCGACGACCTCAGCCTGCGCATGGCCGCCGACAACCGCGATGCCGCCCGCCTGGTCAAGTCGTTCATCCGGGGCAATCCGTTCTGTTTCCTGGCGGTTGAATATCAGGGCAACGACGAATCCGAACTACGCGCCAAGCTCCAATCTCTCATCTCCCAATCCCCTAATCTCCCGATCTCCCCTCTTTTCGACCCCAAACTCCAAGCCAACGTCTGGTCCGTGCGCAAGATTGGCCTGGGGCTACTGATGAGCATGCGCAGCGACTGGAAACCGGTGCCCTTCATCGAAGACACCGCAGTGCCGCCGCAGCACCTGGCGGAGTATATCCCGCAGATCGAGGCGTTCTGCCGCGAGCTGGGCACGCAGATGACCTACTATGCCCATGCCTCGGCGGGCTGTCTGCACATTCGCCCGCTCATCAACACCAAACTCGGCGCCGAGATCGACAAGATGCGCGCGATCAGCCTTTTTGTCGCCGATCTGCTCGGTCACTACGGTGGCGCGCTTTCCAGCGAACATGGCGACGGGCGCGTGCGCAGCTGGCTGGCGGAACGTTTCTACGGACCAGACCTCTACGCGTTGTTCAAGCAAGTCAAGGCGACGTTCGACCCGCACAACCTGTTCAACCCCGGCAACATCGTCGATGCGCCTGCACAAAATCAGCACCTGCGCTACGGCGCCAGCTACCAGACGATTCCGCTGCAAACTGTGCTGCGCTGGCAAACTGGATTTGCCACGGAAATTGAAATGTGCAACGGCGCGGGCGTCTGCCGCAAGCTGACTACGGGTGCGATGTGTCCAAGCTTCATGGCGACGCGCGAGGAGGAGCACAGCACGCGTGGCCGCGCCAACCTGCTGCGCGCGGCGTTGTCAGGGCGCCTGCCTGCCGGCGAACTGACCAGCCCGCGCATGTACGCGGCGATGGATCTGTGCGTGGCGTGCAAGGCGTGCAAATCTGAGTGCCCGTCGTCGGTGGACATGGCGCGCATCAAGACCGAGTTTCTGGCGCATTACTACGCCGCGCATCCACGACGCAAACGCGATTACCTGTTTGCGCACATCGACACGCTCAGCCGGCTGGCGTCGGGCTGGCGCGCACCGCTGGCAAACTGGACGCTCTCGCTCGGGCTGACCAAAACGATCCTCGACCGTTGTTTTGGCATCAGTCGGGAACGCCCACTGCCGCGCTTTAGCCGGAAACCATTTATGAGGGACGAGCGAGCGGGGGAGAGGGGGAGAGCGGGAGACAATCTCCAATCTCCAATCTCTAGTCGCACAATTGCACGATCGCCGGATCATGTGCCGGTTCTCTTCGTAGACACCTACAACACGTTTTCCTATCCCCATGTTGCACGCGCCGCCGTCACCGTGCTGGCGGCGTTGGGCTGTGCGGTGGAGGTTGCGCCGGTGACGGATGCGGGACGCCCGGCGCTGTCGAAGGGGATGATCGACCTGGCGCGTCGCAAAGCGCAGCGCGTGGTCGCAGCGCTGCATCCCTATGCTGCGGCTGGCCGCCCGATCCTTTTCCTGGAGCCGAGCGACTGGTCGGCGGTGGTCGATGATTACGCCGCGCTGCTGCCCGACGATGCACAGCTGCCAACGGTCGCGGCGGCGTGCCTGACCTTCGAGCAATACGTCGCCGATCGGCTGGCAGGGGGCGCCCCTTCGCCGTTCGCTGGCAAGCCACAGCCGGCGCTGCTGCATGGTCATTGCCACCAGAAGGCGCTGATCGGTGTAAAACCAGCCGTGCAGGCGCTGACGCTGGCAGGCTATACGGTGCAGGAGATCGACAGCACCTGCTGCGGCATGGCGGGTGCGTTTGGCTATGAAAAAGAACATGTTGAGGTCTCGCTGAAGATGGCGGAGCACGGCTTGCTACCCGCCGTACGCGCTGCCGCCGCGGAAACCGTGATCGTGGCCGCCGGGGTGAGCTGCCGCCAACAAGTGCTCAGTGTGACAGGGCGGCGAGCGTTACACCCGGCAGAGGCATTGGCGGCGCAGTTAGGGGGCAAATGACGGGCGGATCGTGGGTGGCCTAGTATTGCGCTTTATGCAATGCGCCTAGAAAAGGCCAATTGCGGTTTGCTACCCAGGCGTGATATAAATGTGCTACCTTGCTCGCTGTAAGCCGATGCCGTTCGCTGTGCAGGTTCATGTAGCGAAGGAGCAGATGCATGTCGCTCACAATGCCAGAGCTAGTGCAGACGCGTGAAACAACAACTGACCTTCCGGTGGCGCCCCCGTTGATGGCGGGTGACCGGCTGACGCGCGCCGAGTTCGAGCGCCGCTATCGCCAACATCCGCATATCAAAAAAGCCGAACTGATTGAAGGAGTTGTGTATATGCCTTCACCGGTAAAACATCGGCGCCATGGGTGGCCACACCTGATTCTTGGTGGGTGGGTGATGACTTATCTGGCCGCCACCCCTGGTGTAGATGCAAGCGATAACGCCACCGTGCGTCTTGACAACCACAACGAGGTGCAGCCGGACATTCTCCTTCGCCTTGACCCAACTGCTGGCGGGCGCTCGCGCGTCGATGACGACGATTTTATTACGGGCGCGCCGGAACTGATCGTCGAGATCGCCGCAACCAGCGCCAACTATGATATGCACGACAAGAAGCACGTCTATGCGCGCAACGGCGTCGCCGAGTATCTGGTGGCGCTCACGCACGAGCAGCAGGTGCACTGGTTCGTCTTGCATGAAGGGGAATTCGTCGCCCTGGCGCCCGGTGAGGATGGCGTGCTGCGCAGTGAAGTCTTTCCCGGCCTGTGGTTGGACGCCTCCGCCCTCTGGCGACAAGACCTGCCTGCGCTGCTTGCTGTGTTGCAGCAGGGGGTGGGAACTGAGGAGCATGCTGCGTTTGTCGAGCGGCTGCGCGTCCGGTAGAGCAGCGCTGTCCCTTCATGTTGCCTGACTGCCGCAAAGAGGGTGCGCGCGTTGGCGTGCTACTGATTTCCAGGTTGTCGCGTGATATCGCTCGCCATCTTCCCGGAAGCTCCAAAGCTTCCGGGAAGATAAACAGTTAACCTGGCGATCAGTAAATCGATCCGTCTTGGTAAAAAGCGACCGGCGTCTGGAACTCCAGGCGCCGGTCGCTTTTTCTAGATGGCTACAGACTCATGCCATCGTTACCGGGTGATAGCCGGCAGGAACACCTTGACCGACGGGGCGTCGCTTACCACGATGGTCGCCGTGTTGGCTGGATTCACTGCATCGAAGTAAGTGAACGTTCCGGCGCTGTCGAAGTGGAACTGATAGCGTTCGCCCGCCAACAGCAGCCCGCTGTCGAAGTTAGCCGCGCCAACCGTCGCGCTGCTCACATCCTTCGTGCTGGTCGCCGTGTGACCGTCCGCCGCCATGTTTACCCACTCCACCACATCGCCGGGCGCTACGGTCAGGTAGGCTGGCTCGAAGCCGTATTCCGTCACCTGGACAGTGTGCTTGGCTGGCTGTGTCACCTGCGGCGTCAACGGGATGTCATAACGCACAGCCTCGTCGATGACCTGAATGTCGGTGCTGCGGTAGGACTGATAGCCGCTGCGGCTTGCCTCCAACCGATACGTTCCCACCGGTGTGAAGAAGCTGAAGTAGCCATCCGCCGCTGTCGTTTGCGGGTTCACCTGACCGAAGTCGGCGGCGGGCCACAGGCTGAAGGCGGCGTCGGCGCTGCTGCCATTCACGG